>Ga0114978_10003809_pt1 | contig 12301 bp, 6 predicted proteins | sample S_140212_EF_Meta_FD_87027 | JGI IMG/M metagenome (GOLD analysis project Ga0114978, IMG submission 87027) | Freshwater microbial communities from Lake Simoncouche, Canada to study carbon cycling - S_140212_EF_MetaG | ecosystem: Environmental > Aquatic > Freshwater > Lake | place: Lake...
AGCTGCTTAGCATTAGCTGCTTTCATATAAGCTGCTTAGCATTAGCTGCTTTCATATAAGCTGCTTAGCATTAGCTGCTTTCATATAAGCTGCTTAGCATTAGCTGCTTTCAACATATTATATTTATTTTTATATTTTAAATATTTATTATACGAATCATTATCCATCCCATAGTTACTTTTTCTCATTATATCATCCTTTTTACCTAATTTTAAACTAGGTTTTTTTTGTTTCACAGGTTGTTTCACAGGTTGTTTCACAGTTTGTAAAATATCTAGTTTAGTGTCACCTAATGCTTCTTTAATAATTTTTTTAAAGTTATTATAGACTGTTTTATTCATTTTATTTACATTTAAATTTAATAAATTACCCCAAAATTCTATATTCATATCATTTGTTTTAAATTTTATATTATCACATGGATTTAAATTAATATCATTATGTAAAATATTTTTACAAAAATCAATAATATCTTTTGTATTCTTAGTAATATTGTATAAAATATTAATACATCTTATAGTTTCAGTTATATTAAGGGTTGATTTAAATAATAGAAAAATGATATGAGATGGTATAATGAAATCAAATTTATTGTGAATTATAGTACCATATTTATCATATATATTAACTTGTTCTAATAAATTTGTATTGGACATTTTTAATAACATTAACTCAAATAATGTTATAACATGTATATATGATATGTTATCTTTTTTAATTACATAATATAAATCTAATTTATCCTTATAATAATATAAGTAGTATGGTGATATAATAATACTAATATTATCTATTTTAAATAAATCCTTACTACTTAGATTATTATAGGTAAATAAATTAGTATCTTTCATAAAATTAAAATATTTATTCATATCATCAAAATCATCATTAATACTATTTATACTAAAAATAGAAATATCATTATTTGTACTAGTAGTATTTTTTACAGTTATAATATTAGTAGATATTGCTATATTGGTAGATGTTAAATCTAACATTATATGTTTAGGCACCGTAATATTTTTGAACAGTTTATTTTTATTGTTATAATTAATACTATCTATCAGATTATTTACAAAAACATTATAGGAAGCGATAGGTAATGAATCCATATTAGAGTCCTGACTCATATCAGAGTCCTCGCTCATATCAGAATCATAGTATATGTCCTGACTCATAATATCTTGTTTCATCGTATCATAATATACTGGTTCTATATAGTTATTTATATTATTATTATTATTCATCCTATCAAAATATTTAATGTATTGTAAAATAATTAATTGTTTACAATTATCTTTGTTCTTTTTATCATTTTCAAGCAAATGTTTATATATATCTAATCCTCTCATCTTATCAGTTATGTAAAAATCAATTGTATGACCTATATTTATATTACGTAATCTAAATATACCTTGTGATATTTCTGTAAGATTATTAGAGTAATTAATAGTGATTAATCCCTTCATGGTATAAGGTTGAATGAAATCTATACCAATACAATTTTTATTATCGTAATATATAAATAGATTTGAATACATCTTATTATCATAATTACCTTGTATCTTATCCCCATATATTAATTTTTGACCATTTGTATCAATATATAAATAAGTTCTAGTTTTATCCACTTCATATAATATTTTAATAACTTCTAAGGGAGTCTTATCTATTATTAACCCTCCAGTATCTATTAATGCTTGGAATGAAGATAAGTTTACCTTTATAAAATTTAATAACGTCTCCTCTTTATTATATTCATCATAATAATATAGAGTAGGTTTATACAGTGTACCTTCTATTGCTGTTTTTATAAAAAGGACACCATATGTATCATTTACTACGCTGTATAATTGGGAAGAATATGATTTTAATCTCATATCAGATGATACGTCTTTCTGTACCTCCTCCAATGTATTATAATTTACTGTTCCTGAAAAACAAATTTTGTTTAAACTTATTTCTCTTCCTAGTAGATCCACTGTAGATATATTATATTGTTTTTTTGGTATAGTAAAAAATAATTTGAATATTATATTTTCTAAATATATAATGATTACTTCTTGTAATAATATAAATGGAAGGGAATTAATTCTATTTAGTAGTAATTTAACAATAGTATCACTCATATTATTATTAATACTATCTAATGCTTCCACTAATAATTTTTCTCCTATTATTTCCATCAATCTACTAAAAAATATTTCAACATATATAATATTACTTTTATTTTGTTTATAATGAAAAGTATCAATATAAAATAATAATAAAATAATATCCTCTCTTCTCATCTTTTTATTGAAATATGATAAGATGGTTAATAAAAGTGATAATTCATAATCACTAAATTCACTCCCATTTACTGGATTATGATTACCATTATATGGTATGGCTATATAATAATTTTTATAAGATGTGTAATTATTGGTAAGTTTATTAAAATCTATAATACCCATATTCCTAAAACCATAATGTCTACTATATACCATATCATTAATTTTGTTTTTAATATAAATTAATTTATTAACTAGTACCGTATTAGTATCATTATCCAGATTAGTAATGATATCATTCTTATTAATACGAATAGTATTAATACTACTACTAATATTTATTTGCCCACGAGACATATTCATTGAAGTATTTTTGTGTATTAACGTTGCGAGGGATATAATTAATGATACTATTATATCATTATAGGGATGAATAATATATGGTAAAATAGGTATATTTAAATTACTTTTTAATGGATTTATCATATTATCAATTTCATCAAATATACAAAAACTATTTTTTTCAAATAATTCTTTTAGAATTGTCATCTTATTATCTATTCTTAATTGTAATATAGAATTTTTCATTTCACTTTCACTATGTATTCTAACATTAACAGCTTGTCCATTTTCTTTATAAATATTAAAATCATTCATAGTAATACTAATTTTATCAAAAATATCTATAAATCTATCCATTATATTAAATGATGATTGTACTAAATTAGAAGGTAATATTATATGAATATTCATATTAATATTATAGTCCAGTGAATGATTTTTATTCACATTATATAAAATTAAATATGGTGTAATTATTGATGTTTTACCTCTTCCCATTAATATTTCAAACGAGGAGGTAGGTTTATAAGTTTTATCCCTTAATTTATTAATTTCATCTAATATCAACATAATTATTTTATTTTGATCTTTTCTAATAAATTGTGTTGTATGAATTTCAAATATAATAGTATCATATGTTTTTTCAATAGATGTATCTATAATATATGGATCTAAACTTTCTAATTGTTTTAATATAAATCCACAATTATAAGAAGTATTGTAACCTATTTCTTTTTTATAATTTTTAAAAAAAGCAACAATATTATTAAATTTGCTTTTTATTATCTTTGTATAAAAATATTCATTAAAAGTATAATATAAACTATAAACTGATGGTATTGTCCCTAGTATAAATTTAAGAATAATATCATCTTCCAAACTATTATCAAATGATTCAAGGGGTGTATTCATCATATCATTATATGTATTATCCATCATCTTTTTATTATTATTTATATTATCATATAAAAAGATATCCTTTACATCAGCCAATCTTAATTTTGCTAACTCCTCATTTCTAGTATATGAAAAGATTTTAGGTTGAATTGTATTCATATCTTCACATTTATAACGTGATAATATTTTATATATGATACTAGGAATTTTAGGTGATAATTTTTGTTTGTCCATAGCATTTATTTTATCACAAATATCTTTTATTATATTAAATTCACCTATGTTCATCGCATTAAATTTATATGATGAGGTTGGTATAAATGTTGAATCAAAAAATTTTTTTCTATCATTTACTAACCTGGTATTACTATTACTTGTAATGGTATAATTTGTAATGGTGTTATCTAATAGGACGGACCAATTAGGAATATCAACCATTATGTCTTTGCATATTGTTATTAAAAATTCCATATATTTATATGTTTTATCTTTTTCTAAATATTTTGTATGATTTAAGTTATACAATCTACTTCTTAATAACATGGTTCCTATATAATTTTTAGCTACACATAATGATATGTATAATATAATAAAATCTTTTGTATTTACAAAGTTGAAACATAAGTTTGTCAAATGAAAATCAATAATAACCATATCATTATCTAATATGGGTAAATTATTATAAGAATTATTTATACCAATCCAATAAGAACTCTTCAAATTAGATACTATGAAATTATTTGAAGAAAATATCAATAACTTATATCCATGCATTTTATCATATAAAATAAATCCATTTTTCATAAATAATAACCACATATTAATCATATTATATTGTGAAGTGAATTCTACATTATATTTTTTATTATTATATTCAAAAATAATATCATTACAATCACCTTTTTGTATAAACATACCGTCAAATTCAGGAAGTAAAATAGTATAATTTGTTTTTTTCTCTAATAGTATAAATTTTACATCTATTTCACTTAATCTATTTATAATTTTAATAAAATTATCACTATATTTATGTTTTATAATATTATATTTACTTAAAATATAGGTTTTAATATAAAAATTATCATTTGCTTGTGTGAGAGGAATAAAACTATAGGAAGCTATAGTTATGTTCTTAAATCTATAGTATAAATTATTATTTTTATCTACAAATATATCATTTGGTATATTGTAATTTATGTCAATTGATGTTTGAGTCATTTCACCATAAGTTTCATCATAAATTGTTATAATTTTATCTTTCAGTTGATTTACTTTATTTATTATAATTTCTTCCATTTTATCTAAAACTGTTCCATTTATTTTTTGATTTAAAAATATTTCCTGATATAAATAAGATGATTGTCTTATGGTAGAATGTGAAAACATATCATTATAATAGGTACATTTAATAATATTATAAATTGTAGAATATTTTTTTACTTTTTCAATTAATTCTATATTATCATTAATTTTTTCAGGTACTATAATTTTTAATAAAACGATAAGATTCATTATATTTGTCTCATTCATCTGGTCTATTAATAAAATAAAGTTTTTTATATCTAGTTTATTCAATATAATATACAACATATCATATATACAGTTTATTTTACATACTGGTAATAAGGCTATCATTGTTTTATCGCAATCTATTAATATATTCTCATTATTTAGAAATAAATTATAATTAACTACAGTTATATCATTATAATATGAATTATTTTTATAAAATGAATCTAAAATTTGTATATTTTGATTTATATTTATCATATTATTAATTGAATTTATAATATTATCAAAATTCATTAATTCCTTGTAAAAACTACACAAGTTAAAATCTTCGTCATACATAGTATTATAATTAAGTGTAATAGCCTCATGTTTTACATTAGAATAAATTGGCTTAATAGCATCAAATATTAAATATCTATCAAATATACAATTATATTTATTATCTTTGCCCTCAATAAAAAATAATCCTCTATATTTTTTAAAAAGATGAATAAATTCTTTGTAATTAATTTTCAATGAAAATATTTCCATATCATCATATAAAAATTTATCTAAAAAATTAGTAACTCTTTCACCTTCTATTATTACCTCATTCGTTAAGGGTATCATATCAATTTTTATTATTTTCATCAATGTATAATATATATTGTATAAATAGGAAATGAATATATTATCATATTTTTTAAGGATACCTATTACTATTTTATCACGAAAAAAATTAAATATACTGGTAACACATCTTATTATATTTTTTATTTCAGATGAATTCATTAATTCTATTGTATCTTTATAGGAATCAAATAAAGAGCATAGCATTTTAGTGCAAATACCAATTCTGAAATTTAATATATAATTACACAAGTCTGTATTTTTTTCATAAGCATATATTATATCAATATTAGTCATATATAAAAAGATATAATCCAATGTAATATCTAAATTTAACATATTATAATTATTATAATGTAATAGTGTGGCTAATTGTAATTTCTCATTTGAATTTAAAAATTCATTATTAGAACCTTGGATAATTTTATTTAATTCCATAATATCAAAAGGTGCTATTTTTTTAATTTTATTATAAATATTAGGTAATTGTTCCAATATATATATTTCGTTGGATGTTAATATATTATTTCTATTTCTTTCAATTTCAAAGGGATTTATAATTATTTTACGATATAATGATAAAATATCTTTAATATCAGCAATAAAAGTATCACCCCTACTCATATTAGATGTATCCTTCGTACTATATACTTTATCTTTAATTAAATTATTATTATGAGATTGAATTCGTTTCATCATTATATGTATTAATTCATCTCTTCTATCAAAAGACCCTGCTGTCATGTGATCTTTTAATATCATCATAGCAGTATTTATATAGATTGTAGGATCCTTGCAGTATATCATATCATCTTTTATTTGATCTATAAATTTATTCATCAAATCATTTTTTATATTGGTAATAAATAAATCAAACTCTACCGTATTATTAAATAAAACTTTAATAAGATAATAAAATGAATAAAAACTACATGAACCTGATAATTGAGGAGTTGCACTTATATTAATTTTATTTTGTCTATCAGTATTTCCCAATATTAGATAAATATTATTATAAAAAAAATTAACATCCAATGTATAATTAGTTTTAGTAAGTAAAGTAAAACTTTCTTCCACTAACCCCATTAGTATTAAATTATTTATCACTTCCTTATTTTTTAGGGGGTATTTTTTATTATCATTATATAAACTGAGAGCGTGTTGTTTTTCATTTAATGTTTTTATATCCATGTAATTAAAAAAATAATTAATTTTAATTAGTTTAATAATATTTTCAATATTAATATTATTATATAGTATGATGATATTATTATCCTTATGATACTTTATACCGTGTCCCGTATTAATAATAATAACTTGGTACATGTCAGTTGTAGGGGAATATATGATGTATAGGGCTATACTGTGACCAGGTACTCCAGCCCATCCAGATAGTAATATTAAATTATTATTATTAGATGATAATATTTTATAGAGTGATTCTTTATCTAACTGATTACTCTGTATTAATTGATGTAATGTAAACATCAAATTTTTATAGGTAGTTTTATCTATGAATTTATTCATAAAATTAATAAGATTATATGTATCTTTCATGGAGTTAAATTTTTTTAAATATAAAGCAAATTCATTAACCATAGTCAAAGGTTCTCCACCATCATTATTATACAAATATTGATCAAAAAAAAGAAATTTAAATACATTATTATTTATACTCATATTATAAATAGCAATGAAAAAATATAAAAATATAAAAATAAATAAATTTATGAATCCATCTTAGATGACATTTTATTATTTTTCTCTAACTCTCTTTCATAAATAGTTTTTCTTAAATTAGTAGTGGAATAAGTATGATCTGATCTAGGATGGTAATATATTGTAATATTAAGATTATCTCCTGTAAATTTTTTACCCACATAATCATTTCCTAGAAAACGAACATCAGGTTTTAAATCAACTAATGAGGTGTATAAGGTTGATTCACTACTATATATAAAATAATAATCAACATATCTACAACTAGTAATTTGTATAATTCGTTCTTCCATAGATTGTATTGGTTTATTCTTATCTTTCCTATCTATAGTTGGATCAGTTTGTAATCCAACACATAATATATCGCATTTACTTTTACAATCTTTTAAAAAAATATTATGTCCCGCATGTAATAAATCCCAGCATGAAAATGTTGACCCTATTTTTTTATCCAAGTTATTGTTCCTAAATGTAACCAAATCAGTAATACAGATAGCCATATAATTATAGTTATATAAAAAAATTTATAAATAAACTATTTTATAAATTTTTAAATTTATTTAATATATCATTTTATAAATTTATTTATAATGTCATTAAAATTATCAGTTGAACGAAATATATTAATAATTTCAGCAGAAGTATATTTTTCATCTATATCTTCTGATAATACACATTTATCAATTGTTTTCATTTTATCCTCCCAAAACATTTGCAACATTTTATAAATATCATGTACTGTGCATTTTTTGAATTCTATTTTAAGATCAATTCTACCAGGTCTAATTAGTGCTTTATCAAGAATATCTATTTTATTAGTAGTCATTATAATAATACGCCCACTACATTCATTCAAACCATCTATAATATTTAATAAGTAGGATAAATTATTATTATTTTTTTCTTTTTTATTTTTAGATGATAGGTGTTTTTTTTCTTTTTTGTTTTTTTCATCTTTATTTAAACTTAATTCAATTAGTGATTCAAGTAAGTCATCATTAGAATCCTCTATTTTATTAATATTAGTAATATCACGATCTTTCACGATAGCCCCCATACAATCTATATCTTCAAAAATAATAATACGTTTTTCTTGTGGAATAATATAATTTTCACCTATATTTTCTTTATAAATTATATTTTTTAATTTTGCAAAATCTATCATATCATTTAGTTTAATATCAATTCCATGTCTCTTGGTATGATTCATTAATTGTTTAATAAAACGAGTTTTTCCACATCCAGGAATTCCATATAATAATATACCCAAATTATAGGGAATACCATGTTTAATATAATACTTTTTATTATTTAGAAAAAAATTTATTTTTTCAATAATATTATCCATATCAGCAAAATAACTATTTTCAAATGTAATAGTAGAGTCCCATGGAATTCCTTCTATATTTATTTCATTATGTTCATCTCCTGTTACATTTATTAATAATTGACATGAAGCAGATTTATAACGTAAGTATGTGTTATATTCACACAATCTATTATTAATCCATTCTTGTAGTTTTACTAGTGATTTATTTTTACTATAAATTTTAAGTAATGTAATTTTAGTATATTCAGTTCTATTCTGTTCTCTAGATTTTTCTTTATGTTCTTGAGATAGTATACCATAAATATCATCATCTAATATAAAATCATTAATTTGATCTATAATATATCCATTTTCTTTTTGAACATTATTATCATTATTATCCCATCCTGTTAAGAAATATTCATGTAAACAATGTATTGATTTATTATTTAATTTTGAAGCATAATACATAATTGCTTTAAAATTATCTGATTGTAATTCATTTGTTTTTGATAAAATGATCATATTATGTTTATTAGTTTTAATCATATAATTGATTTTGTTAGTAGTATTATCCTTAATTATAGTAAAATCAATAGTAAGAGATACTATTATTACAAATGAAATAATCATACAATCCAATATATAAAAACCTGTAGTAAAATTATTAACCAAGTTATTTACTTGAGACATTATTAAGGGTATTATAAAATATTCAGGTGACATTAATTTTATATACATATATTTTATATATAAAATCAATATATCAATTTTTTTTCTGCACTTTATTAATGATATTTTATATACTCATTATATTAATAATAATTATATTATTAGTACCATGTGGGAGGAAAAAGAAAGAAAAATATATGGACATGTCAACTGAAATGCCCTCTATTCCTCCTAGTATTTTAAATATAAAGAAAGATATTTTACAATATACTGGAGATGTAGCTAAATATTTAATATTACATTAATATTTAATATTACATTAATATTTAATATTACATTAATATTTAATATTACATTAATATTTATTTTCAATCAATTCAGCTCTAATAATCATATTATCAAAAGGAGTCCTATCAAGTGCTTTGATAAAATAATCAGCCTCATCTTTAAAATTAAAATCTATAAAACCTGATTTATTTTCAAAATTATTTAAATTAATACGACCAATACTACCCCATGGTTTTATTAATCTCTCCAATTCAATTACAGTTATATCATCTGGTAAATTAGATAATCTAATTGTAACTATTTTTCTTTTATCAAAATGCTTATTATCTTCTTTTTTATAAGATGAATAAGTCGTATTATTTTTTCGAGGTACATATGTATTTAATTCTTCAGGTTTTTTAATTTCAATAGGTTTTGTTTCTTTACCACACCTAATTGTAATATGGGGACCTCCACATTTTTTGCATATTATTAATGACATTAATAATAAGAAGGCTTATTTATTTAAATAATATCATTTTATCATTTTATCATTTTATCATTTTATCATTTTATCATTTTATCATTTTATCATTTTATCAATTTATTAAATCCTATCATTATATAAATATATGGACAAAAAAAATCCTATAAAAATGAGTATTTTTACAAAAATGATAGCAACTGATTTGAAAAAAATTAACAAACAAATACCTACTAATAAAATGATATTAAAATTAGGAAAAAAAACCAAAAATAATATGACTAATACTATTAAAACATCTTATAATTCTCCAAAATTACTATTAAAATACAAAATTAATAATGTAATACTAGAGGGTAAATATCTACTAAGATATAATAACCTTCTCTATAATAATAATTATAATAATATATTATACAAAGATTTAATAGATAGTGATTATTATAAATATGATTATATGATTAAACAAAAATTAAGTAAATGTGGATTAAATAGAACGAGACAACTATACGGAACATGTTGGTTAGATTCATTAATTAATGGAATTATTTTTAGTCCACATCTTAAGAATAAGTTTATTCAATTATTAGATTATTATAGGAAAGTAAATGAAATAACAGATCTTAAAGAATATACTAGTAATATTAATAAAAATAATATTAAATTAAACACTACAGTTGAAAAAAATCATGTGAAAATATTTTTACGTTTTATAAGTATATTATATACTGTACTATGTGATACTGGTATTAGAAATAAAAAGTTATCCTCACATGATAATTTTATAATCACAAATTTTGCAATAAATGTACGTAATATAAATAGTAAGAAGAAAACTACCAATATATTAAAAGGTGATAATATTGCCTATAATTCTTATTATGCTCTTGAATATATTTTATATATTTTTAATAAAATGATAAATAAAGAACCTAATTTAACTTATCTAATCCCATTAACACATGGAAATATATATAGTATGAATAATCCATACCATATTAATAAATTATATTTTACTATAAATAAAATGGAACAATATATTACTCCTGGTACAGAATTTAATGTTAATTTTAAAAATATAAAAATTAATATTAATAATAATATTAATAATAATAATAATATTATTAGAAAATTTGTATTTGATTCGGGGGAACTATTTACCAATATAGATAGTGTTGATTTTATTATATTTAGTTGTACTGACAAAAAAGATCCTTTATATAAAAATATACCAAAAGAGATGGAAGTAAGAGTAGATGGTAAAATAACTTTATTTAAACTAGAAAGTGCTGGTATTAGTATAGATATAGTAGATGAATCAATTGGACATGCTGTAAGTGGTATAATATGTGATTCATCCTATTATATTTATGATCCTTATAATAATTATTTCAAGATAGATTGGACCGATTTATCAGATAAAAATACTATGTTGATAAAACAATATTATAGGACTATAATGGCATCTAAATTTAAAAAAGAATATAATAAGAAGACCAATAAAACAATACTATATACAAATGATAAATATGAACCCAATGTAGATATCTATATTGAATATGCAATATATTATAATAGGGAGAATAATTTTTCCTATAAGATGAAAGGATGTGACCCAAGTCGTCCAATGTAAAAAATTGAAAAAACATAATATTAATAATAATAATACCAATATTATAACTATGAATCAATCAATATCATTAGAAAAAATCACAGAAGTTAATGAAACCATCCTACCTATAATCCAAGGCTCTGATAACCCAATTAATAAAACAGTTACATTTGAAAATAATAATAATAATACTTATATTATAACATTGGTTGACAAATCAGGATCAATGGAATCACAAGGAGATGCTCCTGCTAAAAGATTAAACGGATTTATTACTGATCAAAAAGGCGATGTTATAGCAGATGTATGGACATTTAGTGCTCATGATACCTGCAAAAATATTATTTGTAATAAGCCGTCCTCTGAAGTTAAAATTACACAAGAAGACATGACACCAGATGGTTCTACCGCATTTTGGAGTTCAGTATGTACTGTATTTGATGCTACTATTAGTAGGATTGATAAGATGGAAATCAAACCTAAGACACTAATTTTTGTACTGTATACTGATGGTATGGAGAATGACTCACGAGGTGAATATGAGGGTAATAACGGTAGGCTCTTAACTAAAAAAAAAATAGAACATGTTCAAACTAAATATAATG
>Ga0114978_10003818_pt1 | contig 12283 bp, 7 predicted proteins | sample S_140212_EF_Meta_FD_87027 | JGI IMG/M metagenome (GOLD analysis project Ga0114978, IMG submission 87027) | Freshwater microbial communities from Lake Simoncouche, Canada to study carbon cycling - S_140212_EF_MetaG | ecosystem: Environmental > Aquatic > Freshwater > Lake | place: Lake...
GGGCGACGCGATCCGCATCGTCGAGACCGGGAGTCGGCATTTCGTCCGCTGCGTCAACTGCCCGGACGACAGCGGCCGGACGCCGATCCTGCTGGAGCTCGGAGCGCTCCTCGTGCCGCTGCCCGACTTTCTTGCCCGCTGGTTCGTGCCGGAGGCTGACCTGTGCAGACCGCGCTTGTGATCATGATGCTCCAGGGCCTGCTCGGGGCCTGGGACACGCTCTATTACCACGAGCTCGTCTGCCGGCTGCCGGCCCACGCCCGCGTCGTGGCGGGAGAGCTGCGGCTCCATGCGCTGCGCGATCTGGTCTACGGCGTGCTCTTCCTCTCGCTCCCCTTCCTGACCTGGCAGGGGATGCTGGCCGGAGCGCTGGTGGGGCTGATCGCCCTCGAGGTCTGCATCACGATCCAGGACTTCAACACCGAGGCGGTCGAGCGTCAACCGATCGGCGGGGTCGGCAACACCGAACGGGGGCTCCACCTGATCATGGCCGTGGTCTACGGCTTCTTTCTCGCCCATCTGGCTCCGCAGGTGCTCGCCTGGAGCCGGCTGCCGACCGGCTTCGGCCTCCAGGAGGGGGTGTCGTGGCCGGTGCGCTCGGGATGTGTGTTCCTCGGCATCGGCGTGCTGGTCTCCGGTGCCCGCGACTTCGGCGCGGCGTTCGGCGTCCGCTGGCTCCAGCAGGATCTCTTCGGACGCCGTCCGCCCCAGGGCTGAGAGGGGGCGGCGTCTGCGCACCACTGGCGGCGTGGGCGAATGATGACCTTCCTCTACGACAGCCGGAAACTCTCGGCCGCCGGGGCAGCCAACGGATTCAGCCCACGTGAGACCGCCCCCCCCGAACAGGCATGGTCTTGCTGGGGTCGGGGGCACGCTGCCGGGAGCGCGGCCGTCGCAGGGCTTTTGGCGGCCCCTCGAGCGAAGTTTCGCCCAAACCGGGCGGCCGGAGCGGTTTCGGTGTACAATGCCGAGATCTGGAATGCAGTTCCCCTGTTGGGGGCCGTGTCCCTCCGGTTCGCCGGCTCGCAGCGTCTTGAAAAAACGCCACGCGCCGGTTTTTGAATCGGCAGGCCCGGTGCCTTGAGTTCTCGCCATCCCGGCTTGGTGGGCCACCATGTTGGCCAATGACGGTCGCGGCCCGAAACTTTTCTCGGGCTGCCGGGACGATACTCGAGCATTTGGAGCCTTTTTGCATGGCGAAGAAACTGTACGTTGGCAACCTTAACTACAAGGTCACCAACGCCTCCCTGGAGAGCCTTTTTGCCGAATACGGCGCTGTTCGCTCGGCCCAGGTAGTGATGGATCGTGAGACCGGCGGGAGCAAGGGCTTCGGCTTCGTCGAGATGGCTGACGATCAGGCCGCCCAGGCCGCGATTTCTGCGATGCACGACCGCGATGTCGACGGCCGCCGGCTCGTCGTCAACGAGGCTCGGCCGCGCGAAGAGCGTCCGGGTGGGTTCGGCGGCCGCCGCTAATCCATTGACAGGGTAAAGCCTGCCAGGGGACGGTCTTCGCGGCCGTCCCCTGGCCGGCGTCTGGGGGCGGAAAGCAGCTCGACGCGGTGATGGTCATCCTGGAACCAGAGGCTTTTCCGGCGGTGATCCCTGCGGATTGTTTCTCCCGGCCGCCGCACAGCCGGGTTCGCTATCGATGATTTTTCGGCGGTCAGCCAGGGCGCTAGGGTGGTCTTTGCTTCGTGATCCCCGTCCCGCACTATTTCCCTGGAGGGCTCCCATGTCCCACAAGAAGCCTGTCCCCCCCCAGCCCGCCGGCGCTGCACCGCGGCCGCGCTGTCCGGTCTGCGGAATGGCCACCTATTCGCGGAGCGGCACGCACCCGCAATGCATGCAGACCAGCCATGACAGGCTGCTGCGACAGGCGATCAAGGACGCCGCCGTTCCTCCGGTAGCGGGGGCCTGATCGATCCCTCCCGGCGGCGGTCAGGGCTTGCGATTCGATCGACTCTCCCGAAGCGGCCAGGCGCCGGGCTCTTCAGGCATCCTCGGTGTCGGCGGCGGGCAATTCCCCGGAGGCGATCGCCTCCGAGAGGCGCCGGTGGTCGCCGGCGATGAGGTGCGACTCGGCCACCGAAAACACCTCCACCGCGTCGGCGAATGCCTTTCCTTCGCCGAGATATGCGGCGATCGCCACCGTGTCGCCGCTGCGGGCGTGCGCCCGGGCCAGCGTCTGGGCGCAGAGATCGGCGTAGAGCTCGAGTGTGGCGAACCTCGCCCCCTCGACGTCGAACGCCCCCTTCATGTCGTGGAGCTGCCGGCCGTAGTAGTGGCGGCTCGGATTGTTGACGCCGTCGACCCAGCCGAGAAACAGATCGGAAACCGCCTGCATGAGCTTCTGGCCACGGACGATCCGCTGCCCCTCGTGGTCGATCGGGGGAAATGCGCCGAGCGACGTCACGTGGCGGGCGAGGACCGACGCCGTCGCCTCTTTCGTCTGGAGGATGATCAAGTCGTCGGCGTCGCGCCCCTCGAGGAGGGCAACGAAACAGCGCGTGCCGATGCTCCCCATCCCGCCGACACGCGTCGCGAAGTCGATCGGCGCGTAGCGGCGCGCGATGATTCGGTTTTCGTCGGGGAGCGTCTCGGTGAAGGCCGCGTACCCGGCCGCGAGTTTGGCCCGGCGCTCCTCGTCGCTGCAGCGCACGAGCACGGGGGGCTTCGACTTGAAACGCCGCCCGCCGTCGACCTCCTCGGTGAGCCGGGCGATCGCCCGCTCCTGGGTGCGGCGGCGGGCCTTCTCGACCATCGCCGCCGCGTCCTTGGCGGGGGCCGCGGAAGAGGATTCCCCGGCCAGCGCGACGATGTCGGCCGCGGTCATCCGCTCGTAGAGCGCTCCCACCATCGGCTTTGCGGCGAGATCCCGGATCGAGTCGCGGTAGCTCGTGGCGACCCGGCGGGCCAAGCCCGCCCCTTTGTCGGGCTCGTCGCGGGCGTGCACACAGGTGACAAACGACGTCGCCAGCCGGAGGACGTCCCATTCGAACGGGCCAGGGTGGGTCTCGTCGAAGTCGTTGACGTCGAAGACGAGGTCGCGCTCGGGAGAGGCGTAAACGCCGAAGTTGGCGAGGTGGGCGTCGCCGCAGAGCTGCACCAGGAGCGACGTGCTCGCCCGCGCGCCGAGCGTGGCTGCCATCAGCGCGGCGGAGCCCCGCAGCGTGGCCAGTGGGCAGGCAGCCATGCGGGCATGGCGCAGCGGCAGCAGCTCCGCGATCCGGTTGGGCCCCTCGCTGCGGAGCATCGCCACGATGTCGGGCCGCCCCTCCCGGCTCGGGGGATCGCCGAGGTGGGAGAGCGGCAGGTCGCGTGCCTGCTGGCGTCCGATCGCGATCCGGTCGTCGAGGGTCAGGCGGCGCAGCGGCGCCGGGGGCGTGGTGTGGTTCATTCGGCCATCGTAGCGGTCCGTCGTCGTAGCGATCCCGGACCGCTCCCGCTGCGTGCCGCCGGGTGACCCCGTCACGATTGAGGAAACCGAGGAAAAAATCGGTTTTTTGTCGGGGGCGACCGCGGCCCGCGCCGCGGGGCCTGTGCCACTGCGGACGGGCACCCCACGCCCGTCGGCGCGGCACGCTCCCGGGGGGAAACCGATCTCATCGCACCGAGCCCTGCCCGGCCAGTGCGCCCCGTGCGACGGCAGGGGCCTGCTGATCGCCGATTCGTCATCCGAAAAAAAATCTTGGTACGAGCCCGTTTCTTGCCTCCCGAGCACGTCTGCGGTAGGTTGTCCTTCAAGCGAGGGGGGGCTCGCGATGGTCGATCCATCCTTGGGGGGCTGGGAATCATGTTTTCGAACCTGCGGCGCGGGGGCTCGGTCGGGCTGGCGATCGTCGCTGTCACGATGGTGCTGGCGGCCTACGGCCGGGAGTCGATGGCCGATCCGATCGCCGACGCCTTCCGCGCGATCCCGTGGCAGACCGGGCCGGTGAAGGGGGAGATGGGCACCTACGCCACCATCGACGTCCCCGAAGGATTCATGTTCAGCGGTCCGGAAGGGGCGCAGAAGTTTCTCGAGCTCAACGAGAATCCCCCCAATCCCGCGACGATCGGGGTGCTCCTCCCGATGGACGAATCGCAGTCGTGGGTCGTGTACTTTGATTACCAGGATTCCGGGCACGTGAAGGACGACGACCGCGACACGATCGATGCCGGTAAGCTGCTCGCCACGCTCAAGGCCGGGGCGACAGCGGGAAACAGCCAGCGGCGCAGCCGGGGATGGGACACCATCGAGGTCATCGACTGGGTCGTGCCCCCGGGCTACGAAGCCACCACCAATCGCCTCGCCTGGGGCGTGCGGATGAGGACGGGCAAGGGGCAAGACGTCGCGAATTACGACGTCCGTATCCTCGGGCGCACCGGTGTCACCAGCGTGACGTTGGCGTGCGACCCAGGCGAGGTCGTGTCGCTCATCCCGCGGTTGCAGCAGCTCCTCGGCGGATACGAGTTCAAGCAGGGGCAGCGTTATGCCGAATGGCGGTCGGGCGACAAGATGGCCGCGTACGGTCTGACGGGCCTGATCGCCGGCGGAGCGACGGTGGCGGCGTTGAAGGGGGGCTTGTTGGCGAAGCTCGTGGCCATGTTCGCCAAGGCGGGCAAAGCGATCGCCATCTTCTTCATTGCGGTCGCCGGCGGTCTGTGGCGGCTCGTCACCGGCGTGAAGGGGAGTAAGCCATCACGTTGATGGCCTGCACGACGGTGGCGCTGTTCGCACTGCCGCTCGACGATGTCGAGCAACTGTTCGTCGTTCTCGGAGCGCTCTATCTGCTCGAATGCTGTTGGTGGGTGCGTGGTGACACGCAGCGACTGTTCACGGGATGGTTTTCCCGCTGGAGTAGCCTTCCCCCCCACAGCCCCTCGGTTGCCACCTGGCGGTTGACTTTCGCCAATCCGGTTCCCTGGTCGGAGAGTTATGCGGCGGAGCGGTTCTCGTTGGCTTTGGACGGTCATCGCGTGCTCGTGCCGCAGCTCGATCCCTCGAGTGGCGGCGAACGGTTCGTTTCGTGGGAATGGGATTCCCTGGAGACGGTGGTGGCGGCAGGGCGGGAGGTCCGGTCGGGCCTTTCCCTCATCGGCAGCTACTCCAGTGGCTCCGTCGCTGCCGCGATCGCGGATCGGCTCGAACGGGTGCGCTCGGCACCCCGGGGCGATCGGGTCTCGATGGCCGAAGCCGTCATCGCGGAATCCTGGGACTCTCACGCCGCTTTCGCCCGCCTCCGCAGATGGCGGCGCACCGTCCGGATCGTCTACGCCCTCGGAGGACTGCTCGCGTTGCTGGGGCTCGTGGCGGGGCCGTGCGCCCATGCCGGTCGCGTCCTCCTGCCGGCCGATCTCCCCTTCATCCTGGTGATCCTCGGCCTCGGGCTCTGGATGGCGACGGCCGTGGCTGGAGCCGCCATCCCGGCCAGTCAGATGCCGGCGGACCCGGACGCCAGGAAGCATCGCTGGACTGCCTTCCTCTCACCGGCTTCGGCCATGCGGCTGGCCGATCGATTGGGCCGCGATCTCCTTGCCGGGTACGAGCCGCTCGTAGTCGCCCTGGTCTGCGGACATCCTCGGACCGTCGACCCGGTCGCGGTGGAGTGGCTCCGCGACTCGGTCCATCCCGCCTTGCCCCCCAGCGTTTCCGACACCTCGGCGGCCGAGACGTTCCGCTGGTATCAGGATCGCCGCGCGGCGTGCGCCCAGCGGGCGGTTGTCGCTGTCGGATTCGATCCGGGGACGTGGCTCGGAGCCCCGACGCCCGACCGGGACGCGGTGGCGTACTGCCCCCGTTGCCACCGACAGTTTGTCGACACGACTGCGGTCTGCGGCGGATGCGGCGTGGAGACAAAGCCGGTGATGGAGCCCTGAGTGCCCGTAAAAAAAGTCATCCCTGACCGAACCGGCTGCGGGGCAGCCGGGAGAGCCAGTCCCCTGGGAAAACCTCATGTTTTCTCGAGGGCTTCGGACTCGCGACCTCAGGCCGGGCATGATCTCGTTGGTGGAGGCGGAGGAGACCCCAGCGGAACGCATTTTTTCCGCCGACGCCATGACGACGTGCGATGCCAGGGCGAGGACATCGAGGTGCCGCCTCTGCCACGGGGGCCTGCCGGGCTTGGACCAGAGCTCCCCGGCGCGCGGCCGGAGGGGCGTTCCACGGGGAGTTGCAATGCCCCCACGGCGAGGGTTAATTGAAGGCTTGGTTCTCACGGGCGTTTGCTGCCCCCACCCGGCCCTGCATCCCATGCGTTTTCCGTCCCTGGTGCTCCGCAACATCACGCGGCGACGCTTTCGCACCGGGCTCACCCTCCTCGCTCTGGCGACGGCGATGGCGGCGATCGTCTCGCTCCTCGGGATCGCTAACGGCTTTCGGAAGTCGTTCGCCGACGTCTACGACGCGCATGCCGTCGATGTCGTCGTTTCCCGGCAGGGCTCGGCCGACCGGTTGAGCAGTGCGGTCGACGCGGCGGTCGTGGCCCGAATCGCCACCCTGCCGGCCGTCGATCGGGCGGCGGGGGTCCTCCTCGACACGCTCTCGCTGGAGAAGGAGGGGGTGTATGGCATCCCTACGATGGGGATCGCCCCCGATTCTTGGCTCCTCGCCGATTTCGCCCCGGCTGCCGGCCCCGGGGAAAACGCCGCGCCGCTGCGCTTCAGTCTCGCGCGGGAGATCCTCCTCGGCAGCAATCTCGCCGCGCGTCTGGGCGTCCGGGCCGGTGGCGAGTTGACGCTGTTCGACGAGGCCTACCGGGTGGCGGGCGTGTTTCACAGCCCGAGCGTGTGGGAGAACGGCTCGATGATCATGCCCCTGGCAACGCTCCAGGGGATCGCCGACCGACCGGGGCAGGTGACGTATGTCAACGTCGTGCTCCGGCGCCCGCTCGCTGCCGGCGGGCTCGACGCGGCGCTGGCTCAGATCGACGCCCTCGACCCGCGGCTGCTGGCCCTGGGGACGGGGGAGTTCGTCCAGACCGACACGCGCATGAAGCTCGCCGAGGCGATGGCCTGGATGACGTCGATCGTGGCGATTGCGATCGGCGGGATCGGCACGCTCAACACGATGATGACCAGCGTCCTCGAACGGACAAAGGAGATCGGCATCCTTCGCGCCATCGGGTGGCCACGGCGGCGGGTCGTCGCCATGATCCTCCTCGAGTCGTGCGCGCTGGCCGTCTGCGCCGCGCTCCTCGGGGCCCTCGCCGCCATTGTCTTCACCGGGCTCCTGGCGCGGGCCCCGGCGGCGGCCGGGATCCTCGCGCCGGCCATCGATGCCTCGATCCTTGTCAGGGGTTTTCTGATCGCCCTCGGGATCGGCCTGCTCGGTGCCTGGCTCCCGGCGTGGCGCGCGGCCAGGCTGCTCCCCACCGAGGCGTTTCGCGAACAGCCGTGACCCCCGACGAGATCATGAAGCACGACAACAACCGGCGCGTGGCGCGCGATCCCTCCGCTGCGAACGGGCGGCACGGCTCTCCCGCCGGGGCCGGCGGCGATACCCCGGGCGAGGAGCCGCTGGCGATCGTTGGCATCGGCTGCCGGTTTCCCGGCGGCGCCGACGACTGGCCTGCCTTCTGGCAGCTCCTCGAGGAGGGGCGCGATGCCGTCGTCGAGACGCCCGAAGACCGCTGGAGCCGGGCGAAGTTCTTCGCCGCCGGGCGGGCCAGGCCGGGGAAGATCTGCAGCCGCTGGGGGGGCTATGTCGCGGGCATCGACGACTTCGACCCGCACTGCTTCGGGATCTCCCCGCGCGAGGCGGCCGGCATGGATCCACAGCAGCGGATGCTCCTCGAGGTGGCCTACCGGGCGATCGAGGATGCCGGCATGCCCCTCCGCCGCATCGCCGGCCAGCCGGTGGCCGTGATGGTAGGGATCTCGAGCTTCGATCATGCCGTGGCGACGCTCAGCCTCCGCGACCGGGGTGTGATCGACGCCTACAGCAACACCGGCGGCTCGTCGAGCATCGCCGCCAATCGGATCTCCTACTGCTTCGATCTCCGCGGCCCCAGCGTGGCCGTCGACACGGCCTGCTCGTCGTCGCTCGTCGCCGTCCATCTGGCCTGCGAGGCGGTGCGCCGCGGCGAGGCCCGGATGGCGCTGGCCGGGGGTGTCAACGCGATTTTGATGCCCGATTTCTCCGTGGCCTTTAGCCAACTCGGCGTCCTCTCGCCCGATGGTCGCTGCCAGACCTTCGACGCCCGGGCCAACGGCTACGTCCGCAGCGAGGGAGCGGGGATGGTGCTGATCCGGCCGCTGGCCGACGCGCTGGCCGACGGCGACCTCATCTATGCCGTGATCCGCGCGACGGGGCTGAATCAGGACGGGCGGACCCCCGGTCTCACTGTTCCCAGCCGCGAGGCCCAGGAGGCGCTGGTGCGCGAAGTCTGCCGAAAGGCGGGCGTCGATCCGGCGGCGATTCACTATGTCGAGGCCCACGGCACGGGAACGCCCGTCGGCGACCCGATCGAGGCCAACGCCCTGGGGGCCGTGCTTGGCCAGGGCCGTCCCGCCGACCGTCCCTGCTGGATCGGCTCGGTGAAGACCAACATCGGCCACCTCGAGGCCGCGGCCGGCATCGCCAGCCTCATCAAGGTGGCACTCTCGCTGCACCATCGACGGATCCCCGCGCACCTCCACTTCCACAACCCGAATCCCGCCATCGATTTCGCCGCGCTCGGCCTGCGCGTTCCCACCGACACGATCGATTGGCCCGCGGGCCCGCCCCGGCTGGCCGGCATCAACGGCTTCGGCTACGGCGGCGCCAACGCGCATGTCGTCGTCGGGGAGGCGCCGCCGCCGGTCCCCGTTGTCGAGCCGGTGGCGGTGGCGGCGGCGATGTCGCAATCGATCGTGCCGATCTCGGCCCGCAACCGCCGCGCCCTGGGAAGCTTCGCCGCCCGGCTCGCCGACTGGGCCGCCGCCAGCGCCGCGGAGCTCGACGAGATCGCCGCTTCCCTGGCCCATCGCCATGCCGCCGGGCCGGCCCGCGCGAGCGTCGTCGCCGCCGACCGGGAAGGGCTCGTGGCGGGGCTGCGCGGGCTGGCGGCCGCGGCCGATCCGCCAGCGACCCGCGAGGGGACGCTGTCGCCGGCGGCGATCGCCTTCGTCTTCAGCGGGCAGGGGCCGCAGTGGTGGGGCATGGGGCGGCGACTCCTCGCGGAGAACGCTCTCTTCCGCACCGTTCTCGAGCGCTGCGACGCCGAGTTCGCCCGCTGCGGGGATTGGTCGCTCCTGACGGAGCTCGGCCGGGATGCCGCCACCTCGCGGATGGAGCAGACGCGGATCGCGCAGCCGGCGATCTTCGCCATCCAGGCGGGGCTGGCCGCGGTGTGGCGCTCGTGGGGCATCGTGCCGGCGCGGTGTGTGGGGCACAGCGTCGGGGAGATTGCAGCCGCCCACGAGGCGGGCGCGCTCTCCTTCGAGGAGGCCTGCCTCGTGGCCTACCACCGGGGTCGGACCATGGATCTGGCCTCGTCGCAGGGGGGGATGATCGCCGTCGGGCTGGCGCGCGGGGAGCTGGCGCCATGGCTGGCCGACTGCGGTGACGATGTCTCGATCGCCGCGGTCAACGGGCCGACGTCGCTGACGCTCTCGGGCGCGGCCGCCGTCATCGAGCGGCTCGCGGTCGGCTTCGAGGGGGCGGGGATCTTCTGCCGCCGGCTGGCAGTCGAATACGCCTTCCACAGCCCCCTCATGATCCCAGTGCGCGACGAACTCCTTGCGGCGCTGGCCGGCATCCGCCCCAGGCCGGCCACGATTCCGCTGGTCTCCACTGTCACCGGCGCGGCGATCGCCGGCGGGGAGCTCGACGGGGAGTATTGGTGGCGCAACGTCCGCCAGCCGGTGCTGTTCGCCGATGCGATGCGCGTCCTGGCGGAAGCGGGAACGCGCGTCGCCATCGAGGTGGGGCCCCATCCGGTCCTCGCCTACGCGATCAACGAGTGCTTCCAGGCCGCCGGCCGCCCCGTCGAGGCGATCCCCTCGCTCCACCGCGAGGTTGACGACGTCGAAGGGCTCCTCGGGAGTCTCGGCCGGCTCCACACGCTCGGCCTCGACATCGACTGGTCGCGCCTCCACCGGCGCCCGCGCCGCCGCCTCCCACTCCCGCCGGAGCCGTTTCAAACGCAGGCGCTCCACAGCGAGTCGCTCGAGGTCCGGGAGTCGCGGTTTGCCGCCATGACCCACCCCCTGCTCGGTGTCCGCACCAACGGCCCGACGCCGCGCTGGGAATGCCGCATCGATCTCAAGCTCCAGAGCTATCTCCACGATCATCGCGTCCGCGGCGCCTGCCTCCATCCCGCCGCGGGATTGGTTGAGGCGGCCATCGCCGCGGCCCGCGATCTGGCCGGCGGGGAGCCCGGGCCGGTGCGGCTCGAGCGCCTCCAGCTGCATGAGGCCTGCCTCCACGCCGAGGGGGAGCCGCGCTGGATGGAATGCGACTACCTCCCCGACCGCCGCAGCCTTGTCTTCTCCCACCGCGGCGTCGATGACGGCGACTGGCGCCGACTCGCCACGATCGGTCTGGCCACCGACACCGCGGCGGGCTTGGCGGCACTGGAGCCGATCGCGGACGTCCGACGACGGTGCCCGGAAGCGTTCGACCGGGAGCGGCTCTATGCCTACTGCCAGCGGCTCGGGCTCGCCTACGGGGCACGGTTCCAGGGGCTCGTCGCGGGCGTGCGGCGCGCGGGGGAGGCGGTCGGCGAGGTCGTGCTCCCGGCTGAAATCGAAGCCGAAGCGGGGGAGTATCTGGTTCATCCCAGCCTCCTCGACAGTTGCTTCCACGCGATGATCGCCGCCGACCGCGATTTTGATCACACCGTCTCGGGCCTCTTCCTTCCCCACGAGATCCGCGAGATTCGCTTCCTCAAGTCCCCTGGCACTCGGGGCACCGTCCATGCCCGGATCGTGGCCCGGACCAGCGATGTCATGGAGGCCGACATCGACCTCCTCGACGGCGACGGGCGGCCGAGTGTCGCGATCCGTGGGTTCGTCAGCCACCGCGTCGCCGGATCGGCGCCGACCGAGTCGGCCAGCGATCTGATCTACCGACTCGACTGGACGCCCCAGCCCGCCGCGCCGGCCACAAGCTCAGCGCCGCCCGGCCGCTGGCTCCTGTTCGCCGACGAGGGAGGCTTGGGGAGGGCGCTGGCCGGAAGCTTGGCGGCGCGCGGCGGCGCGGCGATTGTCGTCCACCGCGGCGCGCCGTTGGCGGCCCGGGGCGACGGGGAGTTTGTCATCGATGCCGACAACCGAGGAGACTTCACCCGCCTTCTCGCCGCCGTCGGCGCGGAGGCGCTGGCCGGCGTGGTCTATCTGTGGGGCCTCGACGCCCCCGCCACCGAGGGCCTCACGACCGCTGCCCTCGAGGCGAGCGCCCTGCTGACCTGCCGGGGGCCGCTCCATCTTGTCCAAGCCTGGGAGGAGGCCGGTGCGGCGCCCACCCCCTGCTGCTTTGTGACCGCCGGCGCCCAGCCCCCTCCCGGCGCGCCTGAGCCGCTCCAGGTGGCGCAAGGGGCGCTGGTGGGGATGGCGCGAGTTGTGGCCAACGAGGTCGGCCGGCTGCGGACGAAGCTCGTCGATCTGCCGGCGGTGCCCCTGCCGGCGCTCGACGCCCTCGTTGCCGAGCTCCTCTCCGGCTCGGCCGAGGACGAAGTGCTGCTGCGGCCCGACGGGCGGTGGGTGCGGCGCTTCCATCCTCTGCGTGGCCTCGACGCTTGTCCGGCGGCCCGGGCAGCGCTGCCGGCGCGCCTCGAGGTGACCGACACCGCAGGGATCGACGATCTCGCTCACCGGCTCTTCCAACCCCGGCCTCTCGACGTCGATGAGGTTGAGATTGAGGTTCGGGCCGCGGGGCTGAACTTCAGCGACGTCATGAAGGCCCTCGATCTCTATCCGGGGCTCCCTCCCGGCCCGGTGGCGCTGGGGAGCGAGGTCTCGGGGACGATCAGCCGCGTCGGTCCAGGCGTCACCCGATGGCAGGTCGGCGCGGCGGTGATCGCGGTGGCACCGGGGGGATTCGCCACGCACGTCGTCGTCTCCACGGCGCTTTTGGCCCGCAAGCCGGCCAACCTCTCGCATCACCAGGCGGCCGCGCTGCCGATCGCGTTTCTGACCGCCATCCACGCCCTCCATGACTGCGGCCGGATCCGAGCCGGCGAGTCGCTCCTGGTCCATGCGGCCTCGGGGGGGGTGGGGCTCGCCGCAATCCAACTGGCCAAGCTGGCCGGGGCGCGGATCCTGGCGACGGCCGGGAACGACGAAAAGCGCGCGTGGGTGCGCCGCGCCGGGGCAGAGCA
>Ga0114978_10003819_pt1 | contig 12282 bp, 17 predicted proteins | sample S_140212_EF_Meta_FD_87027 | JGI IMG/M metagenome (GOLD analysis project Ga0114978, IMG submission 87027) | Freshwater microbial communities from Lake Simoncouche, Canada to study carbon cycling - S_140212_EF_MetaG | ecosystem: Environmental > Aquatic > Freshwater > Lake | place: Lake...
CCGACATTAAAGCAAGATTAAGATGACAAAAGCCCAGAAGCAAGAAGAATTAACCTAGTCGCCATAACCAGATTTCATAAATTATTTTAAGGTATTCCCTGGACTAGATAGTTAGTTCCATAATCCATATTATAAAAGCCATTCATAATAATAATAAGTCTCCTGGGGCGTCTGAATCCGCTCCAGGTTTAAATTTTATGGCCCAAGAACAGAGAAAAATTAATCCAATAGACGATGCAATAAGCTTGTTTTTAAAACAGCAAAAGGATTATGAGGATTACTTAAAGAAACTTCGGGAAGATGTTGATAAGGGATCACCAAGAGAAAAACTTAAAGGAGGAGGTAAAGTTGTCTCTATTGGGTCTCTTATGGATCGACCGATGTACACACCAAATCCTAATCAAAATAATATTAATACCGCTAGACAAATCCTATACGCTCGCCGCCCGTTTCAAAAAGGTGGTAGCTCGAACGTAGATGAAAGAATCAAGGAGCTGGAATATACAATTAAATTAATACTTCCAGCGATCCGCGATCAAGAAGGGGCTGATCTTTATGAGAGAGCTAAGGAAGAATTAGAACTATTAAAACTGCAAAAAAAGTCATTCTAAAAAAAATTTTATTATTTTTTTACGACATCAATTTATTTTGAGATAAGTATTTCATGCCTACCAGTGTCTGTTTCTTTGTCTAAAGGTATAGTTTTAGGTACCATATTTAAAAAAAAGGGAGTCGATGTTCGTAAGTCATATCCACTTCAATATGCCTTTAGGATCCATAAATGAGGCCTCATGCAACCTAAACGAGTCAGAACAATAAGCGAATTAGCTGCACAAAAAGCTGTGTATTAGATTCAATATTTGGGTTATTCAGATATGAAAAACACTACATAAAATATTAGAAAAAATATAAGGACTAGAGGAATACTAGAGGAATTTGTATTTTTTTAGTTATTGTTATTACATACAATGCTAATAAGTGGCGGAAATACTAACCAGCGCCCTTAGCTCAGCTGGATAGAGCATCGGTTTTCTAATACTTAATTTTTTAAATCTCATTCGCTCTTCACAACGCACAACAACTCCCAACAACAACAAAATCAACAACAATTCACAAAAGGTGAATCTTTTTCGTATAGTTTATTATATACTTTGATCCATAAAACTACTTGTAAGACTAGAGGAATTAGAAGTTATGAATACCATTGAAAAACCCAGACTGCTTGTTGCAATTAAAAACTTAAAGTTTCAGGATGCGGCAATAGAAAAAATCAATCTAGTTGAGGATGATTATTCCTATATAGATAGGGAAACACAAACGATCAAATTTAAAAAACAAATCTATATCCCTTTTGATGTAAGCAAGAATACACATTTAAAAGGTTTAAAATTATGTGTTTTTAAAAATACAAATACAAAAAGTTTCGTAGTTCAATTTTGGCATGACAACAAAGCTAAATATCATGTGCTAGGAAAATATATTTCAGGAATATTTACAACAAAACATTGTTCAGAAAAATTATTTGAATTATTTAAATCTCATACAGATAATGGATTATGGATTAAAGATCCTTCACTTACAGAGAAAGAGCGCAGACGTGTAATAAATATTGATCAGATAGAGGCAGCACAAAATAAAACCTTGTGTGAAGCAATAGTGGAATACTTAAAGGCAGGAATGCCTAAAATAAAAAGGGGCGGATTTCTTTCTGCTAGATCAGCTAAAAGTATTGCGGTTTATTTAATTGGATATAACAGAAGGTTTAATGTTCTAAAATTTCAGCCAACATTAAATAATGATTTAGAAATTATATTTAAGCCAAAAATGTGGGGGAAAAAAGGGCAGCGAAAGAACTCAAATCCAACTAATTTTGATGAATTGTTTAAGAAATATCCTCCAGGAATAGAGGAGCACATACAAAGCAAAAAGGTATTTGATAGATCAATCTATGACTCTCAATGGGGAAAAAAATTATTAAAAGATTTTACGCATGGAGATATTCGCAGAATGCTATCTAAATACTCTTATGGGACGCAAAAACATTTAATAGCTTGTATAAATTATGTATGGGCACATATGGTTAAGAGTGGCTATCTTGGGGATAGTCCACCAAAGAATCCAACAATAGATTACAATATTAATAAGGAAAGAATTAAGGACAATCCAAAGACTATTAATAAAAAAGTTATTTATTCTAAAGAAGAATCTAAAATCATCTGGCAGCATTTAGTAAGAGAAGATGTTAGAGCAAAGTTCCCATTTGGTGCTGAATGTCTTGCTTTAATGCTGTTATCGGGCCTGAGAGAACAAGAAGCAATTCGTGTTAGAAAAATAGATGTTCAAAAAAAAGAAAATATAATTGTAATTAAAGTTTCAAAATTAGGTTCAGCACAATCAATAATTATAACTCCAAGCATCAGATTAGTTTTGAATATGATTGATGAAATTGCTAAACGACCTGGCTATCAGTGGGTAAATTTTGTTCCATGGCTATTTTGCACTCCTAATTTTAGAACAAAAGATTTTGAAGTTTATAAAGATACAGATCATGGAAAAAACTACATCAATTCAGCTGCAACAGCATTTAAACACACCAGAAGATGCTGGAATTATGTAAAAGCAGAAATATTAAAAATTTATCCAGATTTTAAAGGATCACCAAAAAACTTTAGAAAAAACTATGCTAGTGCAACACAAAAGATTACAAAAAACTCTAGTGATACAATAAGGCTAACAAGACATACTCAAGCTTCAACATTAGAGAAATTTTATATCGGAGAAGATCAAGAGTATAATGCAGAAATTGCAAACAAGGTAGATTCAGAATTTTTTGATTTTGTAAAACTAGCAGCTGTTTAAATAAGAACTAATATCTGATATTCATAGTCCTAGATTTAGATTATGAAGAAAATTAAAAAAGAAAATAAGCAAGTCAAAGCAAAGCTTATGCCGATTGGTAAAGACGGCAAAGAAGTCGATTGGTTTTATGGCTGGCCCGGCATTGAAAAACTTACAAAATCTTTGGGCAAATCTTGGATTGATGTTGGAGAATTAATAGAGAATACTTGGGGGGACAGAACCTCAATGACAGATATTAATTTTGCTCATGTAATTTATCATTCATTAGAGCAAATTAAACAAGGCAGGTGGGCAGAAATTAGAAGAAGAGCAGTACCAATTAATGAATCTGATGTGCATCTAGCAATCAGAATGAATAAGGAAAGATTAGAGCAAATATGGTTAGAAATGTATCCAGGAAAAAAATTACCTAAAGATATTTTTAAAAGCTTTAGACAAATTTATCAAAGCATTATGAAAAGAAGAGCTCCCTTTGTTAAAGCTATGCAGCAAAAGCCATTAAATAAAGAAAATTATTAATGGGTTATTGGAATGATTTAAGAGCTTCTGGGGTTAATTTATATGAAAGATACTGCGTTAGTTGCAAAAATAAAAAAAACATATCTTTATTTCCGAAACATCAAAAGTATAAAAAATCTAATGTGTGTTTTGAATGTTTGGGTGAATTTAAATGCATAACTTGCAAACAACTTAAAAAATATGAAGAATTTATAAATAAGCAAAAAGAATCAGGAAAATCAAAAGCAGAATGTTGGGATTGTTTTATTACAAAAACTAAAGCTAGAAAAAGAGCAACTTACGCAAGACATAAAAAAGAGGGAACATTGCCCCCTAAATTCGACAGAAGTAAACTTACAATGGTTTCTCATTTATGGGCAAAAATTTCTAGTAAAAACAGTTCAAGTAAAGACAGTGAGAGATCTTCACAGGTCAATATAACAAATAAAGAATTTAAAGTATGGTTTGCAAATAATTATGACAACACTTGTTCTTACTGTGGTGTTTCTTTGCAGCAGTATAGATCTAGTATATTTCTTAAAAAAATTAGACCACATATAAAAAATTTTGGAATAGATAGAAAAGACACTAAAAGAGGTTATGAATTAGATAATATTGCTGTGGCCTGTAATTTTTGCAATTCTGTTAAAGGATCTTTTTTTAGTCATGATGAATTTAAGGAAATAGCAAAAAAATATATTAGAAAACTTTATGAGCAGATATAAAACTGAAGAGGCCAGAATAAAAGCAAGATCTAAAAAAAAAGAATATGATAAAAGAGCAAAAATAAAAGATCCTCTTTATGATCTGGGAGACCATATTAAAAAAAGTGCTAAAAATAGAAAATTAGAAGCACCACATGCGCCGCTTGAGTATAAAAATTGGTACATACAGCAGGTTAAGAAATGTTATTTTTGTGGAAATGATAATGAAACAATAAAAAGATATCTAGAAAAAATTGGTGAAAAAATAACTAAACAGCAAAACAGATTAGGTATTGATCGAATGGATAGCTCGAAAGGATACTTGCTTGAAAATTTAACTTTGGCTTGTTCAATTTGCAATACACATAAATCAGATATAATTTCAGCAGATGATTTTAAAGAAATTGCCAGGGATTATATTGCTCCAAAAATAAAAAAAACTATTTAAAATTTAGTTGCCTGGAAGCTGCTAGGCAAATTTACTAAATACCCCACAGTCCTTACATTCATAAAAACAAATTATTATTTTATGAATTCAATTTATATAACCTTAAAGCCCTTGGCAGCGCGACTTGGAATAAGTCATAGAACGCTTGAAAAGATTATTATTAAAGAATTTAAGAAAGGCAACAAATCCCCAAGATATCAACTCCCTCATGCCAGATCTTATTTATATATTTTTGAAGAGTTTATGCCCTGGTTTCAACAGTTATTAAAATCGCCAGAGGTAAAGAATAAAACAAAACCAATCGATCTTTTTAAGCACCAAAAATTAACAAAATTTAATGGAGCAATATATGGACGATAATAAAAAATTAGCCAATGAAACTTTGAGGGAATTAAGAGCTGCAAAAGAACGTTACACTAAAGATGGCACTAAATGTCCAGTAGAGCTAGACTATAGAATTAAAATGTATGCTGGTGGTCTTGTTAAAGAGCCACGTGATTTTGATTCAGAGATTAGACATATAACAACAGCGTTAATCATTGAGGAAAATGACTATAAATATGATCCTGCAATAGGAAAGTTCGTTAACGGAAGAGATGAGACAGCCTTAATGAAAGATGCTGTTAAAGAAAATGATCTTAATGACAAAAAACGAAAAGAACTTGGTTATAAAATTCCAGAATATCGCAAGAAAGATCGTCTAGCTGCTGTAAACATTGCACTTGGAAGACCGCCAGAATTTGTTGAAACCCCGCCAGAGACAAAACCATTTACACCGAGACCGGTAGAAGTTGATCCAAGAAGTGTTGATGAGATTGTAAAAGAACGACGTCAAATAAAAAATAACACGACAGGTCTTGCAGCATTAATAAATAAAAAAATTATATGATCGAATACGGAGAATTTTTTACTGAACAGATAATAGAAGAATGCACAGTTGAAGAACTGCGTTTAATCATAAGAGGATTAGTTTTAAGATTAGACCAAGATCAAATGCTACATAATGAATCTTTGATAGATAAGCGCTGGTTTAGACAAGCTCTAAAAGAGGAGCTTCATAAGGCCGATTGGAAAGAAAAATATTTCAAAGATCGAATTAAGACACTTGAAGTTGAACTTGCAGTAGCAAAAAGAATGTCAAAAACAAAAAAAGAAACGGTTAATTAAATGACAATAGATAAAATTTTAAAAGCTTACAAATTTAGAACAAATCCAAAATACTTACGTAAAGATTTTATCGTTCCTTTGTTTACAGGAACTGAACCTGAAATTGAAACAGAGAAATTAGAGGAACATTTAAAAAATGAAAAAAACAGTAAAAAAGAATAAAATGTGCGACGGGAAAAGATATGTATCAATAAGCATTAAAGCTGAAGTTTACGACATACTATGCCACCTATCTAAAAAAGTAGTGCCGGGCACACAATTATCTATTCCTAAAGTTATCGAAGTTATCACAAGAAAAGCAAACCCCGAAAAAATAGAAACCAATAAAAACGAGTAAGAATGAGCTTAAATTATAATGATATACTAGAGGATGAAGCACCAAAATTTAATTATTCAATCCCACCTAAAGATCAACCACATCCAAAAAATTGGTTTGGAAATAGATCTAAATTAACTAGTCCTGATGTCTACGAATATAAAAATATTAACAATGAAACTTGTTTTTTTGTAGAGAGGAAGCAAGTAGGAAGTGACAAAACATTTATTCATTACTCATTTGATACAGATAAAAATAGCTGGGCACAAAAAGCATGGGCAGACAATAGGCCACTATTTCGCGAACAGTCTTTAACAAAAAATCCTAAACAAATCTTAATTGTTGAAGGTGAAAAATGTGTAAAATTTTGTGAAAGCAATCCTTTTATCAAAGAACACTATTTGCCGATGACATGGAGTGGTGGTGGATATGCTGTTTCAAAAACTAATTTCCAACATCTTAAAAATAGACAAGTAGTTCTTTTTCCAGACAATGATGAACCAGGAAAATTAGCCATGCACGAGGTCGCATTTATTCTAATAAAGAATAAAATTATTGAAAAAGATATTAAGTTTATTCACATTCAAAAAGACATGCCATTTCCGGAGGCCTGGGATTTAGCGGACTCCTTTCCAAAAGGATATGGAGTCGAACATTTTCTTACTCCTGGTTCGATATATTTAAAGACGTATGACAAAAGAGATTACAAAAAAATTTGGGAGGATTTAGAGCAAAAGGAAGTCGAAAAAGAAATTAAGGTTAAACAAAAAGAAATAATTAACAAATATGTTTATGTTTCAGACAGAGACGACTTTAGGGACATAGAAAAAAACATCTATTTAGATATTAAGAGAATGGATCATTGGCACCTTGTCTTAACTAAAAAAGGGGAGGTTATGTCGAAACGATTATTAAAAGATTCAAAATTAAAAAAAGTTTACAGAGTGATATGTCATGCGGGTATAAGCAGTGGAGTTATTAAAGTTGCAGACGAATTTTCAGAAGTAAAACCAGGTATCTATTTTAATACTTACGTAAAACCAAATATAATTTCTAAACCGGGGGATGTTTCAATAATTACTAATTATTATGAATGGTTGTTTGGAAAAGAAAATTGGAAAGTTATCGCGAAATTTATTCATGTCCTAATCAAACATGGTGGAAGGAAAATAAATTGGGTACCTGTATTAATCTCGCAAGTAGAAGGAGCCGGCAAAGGATTACTAGCGTCTTTAATTAAATCACTATTAGGATTTTCAAATGTATTAACAAATGTGAGTGTTGAGCAATTAGTTGAGAAACACTCAACAGTTATAGAGGATAGGCAATTAATTTGTTTAAATGAGCTATCATTCACGGGGTATAAGGCTGACAAAAGAGAAGTTTCCAATAGATTAAAGAGCATTTTTGCAGATCCGTTCATAGTTATTAACCCCAAGAATAAACCTAATTACGAAACCCCAAACATATGTAATTTTATGGTTAATTCAAATGACGATCGCTGCTTACACCTGGAGCAATCAAGTAGAAGATATTTCATTATTAATATTAAGCATGACAGGGAACAAATAATTAAAAATCTAAACAATAGTAATGTTCTAAAAACAATCCTTGAAACAATAAAAGGTGGGGAGCAATTATCTTATCTATTAAATTATTTTGAAAATATAGAATTAACAGATTATTTAGAATTTATTCAAAGAGCTCCAGCATCAAGTGATCTACAAGATATGATCGAAAGCTCAAAAGACGATATTCATAAATATTTAGATCATAGTCTTGAATCTGGAAATGGAGCATTTTGGCAAGCACATCAAGATGACTTCAGTGGCATGATTAATGTCTTTAACTTAATGCACAATTTAAGAGGCATCAATAAAGGAGAAATGGAAACTGTTCCAAAACATTCACAACATCAAATTGAAACTTGGTTAAAATCAAAATGCACTAGGTGGCCAAACGGTGAATGGTCAAAGACAATAAAATCTGAAAATGGAAGAATAAGAGTTTGGCTTCTTAAAGATAAAAAATTTAATGACAAATATATTTCAGAAATGACTGAAAATGAGGCAGGCTTAATTTATGGACTGAATAGATATTTCAGTACGCCATTAGATAAACAAAAATGGATCGACAAATTTAATGGAAAACAAGAACAACATAGTATTTTAGCATGAAACAAGAGTCTCGTAGGAAAAAAGCACAATACTTGCAAAATTGGATTAGGAAGAAACTGCTTAAAACATTTAAACATCTTAAAAAGTCAGATGTTCATGTTGCAAAAACAGGGGAACATGGAATTGATATAAAACTTTCAAGAATAGGTAAGCGTCTAGTTCCATACCAAATAGAAGCAAAAAACACTGAACGATTTAAGACTATTTACAATTTTTATAAGCAAGGTCAAAAATATGGCGACCTAAACACAGTACTCATAGTAAAACAGAACACTTACAAACCTTTAGTGATCATAGATGCTGATCACTTCTTCGATTTAATAAAATAATAAATATAGGCGTGTGTAGTGTGTGTAGTGTGTTGAGCATTGAAATTAAATATTAATTTAAACACAGATCACACAGACCACACAGCGTCCACTTTACGTTGTCATTTCTTGATGGTGATTCAAGTAAATGTTATAATTGTTTTATGGATAAAAATTTCAAATTAACTTCTAGAGAATTTGCTGAAAGCATTGGTATCACTCTCGAATGTTTATATTCAAGGTTAAGGCGCGGTCATTATAAAGATCAGTATATATCCAAAAATAATTTACTCCTATTCAAGAGGATGCGTCCTTTCATGGATGACAATACTAATAATGACAACAAGTCCCCAGTCACTCGTCGCTTGATGCCTGCTACTAGCAGCTCGCAGCGGGCAAGAAGAAGAGGTGTTCATGCAGCGGGAAAGGCTACCAAATATCCAAACTATGCATTCCAGCAGCATAATGAAATTAAGATGTTAGCTAGATTAAAAGGCAAGGTGTCAGAAGAAGTTATTAATGAAATTACACCTGAAACAATAAAACTGGCTCAAGAAAAAATATACCAAGATAAGCAGAAAAGACTTCAGCAATGTATGACGCCTATTAAATACTATGGAAAAGGCATCTATAATGCAAAGACTGCACAACCTAATTATAGAGCGTTTGGTAAACCTATTAGAAGGGACGATGATACAAGGAATTGGGCGCATGATCTGCCTGGAAAGCCCAAAACTTATTATTAAGTAGGTCTAATTCTTTTACATACTTCAGTGTCTAGATTCTGGTAAAGTAGATCTAGGATGAAAATATTTTGGATATTTTTTTTAGCTTTTACTTTTGTTCCCGAAAAAGCATTTCCACTTACTTACAGTAAAAAAATAAGTACAGACGTTATATTTCAAGATGGAAGCAAAGATGGAAGAACTGAAAGTGAGGGATTCTATGGAGATAATTTTGATTTTTTTCCAATTTGCAAAAAAATGAATATTAATGCTAAAGGGTTAAGACAGGGCTTAAGTGTTTTTTTTAAATCTGATGGGAGTATTAGAAGTGAAAATGGAATTTATGATTGTCAATATGGGTTTGGAAAAGTAGTTTTTGGACTTGTGGAGGGAATAAATGAGGGGGCAAGTGGTACATTTATTTTTTTCGACAGAGACGCTACAACCAAGTATTTCTATCGAAAAATTAATAATATTTGGTACACTGAAACGATGCTAGCTGATTTTCTCTTACCTGAAGATCCAAAATCAAACCACACACAAAGACCCGCAACTACACAAGAGATTAATCATGCGGAAAGATTATACAAATTCTACAAAGAAATTGATCTTTCAAGTCCTAAAGCTAAAAAATATAAAGTCATAAATACTAGTATTCATCTTAATGAGACAAAAAAAACTGAAGAGCAGGTTACAATTAAACAACAAAGCAATACAAATGTTGTTAGTGAATTAGAAAAATTAGATAAATTATTTAAAAGTGGAGCTATCACTAGGCAAGAATATCAGAAAGCGAAAGATAAAATATTAAAATAAAAAAATAAAATAAAAGTAAGAAATTTTATTAATTACAAACTTCTTTTGTCATATAAGGATTTCTTGATATGACCATTTCTGTGCAACGATATGTTCTTGGAACTTGCATTGTAGGAGCTGGAGTTCTTGGTTGCCCACTAACACCTCTTGAACCACCCATCATACCAAGACCTTGATTAATTAAAGTATCAGCTTGAGATTGTTGAGCTCCATAGATTGCAGCTGCAGCCATCATATAGTTTTGTTTAATAGAAGAAATTGTTTGAAGTAACATTAGTTTTGCATCGGAGTCACTTCGTCTACCTTCTCTTACTGTTTGAGCTAAAGTATCTACATAAATTGCAAATTGATCTCCATCAGCAGTATCGCCTCCACGACGACCACCAGTTTTAGTAAGATAATCATTTCTATTTCCTTTTCCGCATTGAGCAATTTGATCCATTTGAGAATAATAATTCATACAATTTTCGTAATGTTGAAAAAATGCTACTGTTGGCGTTTGACAAGAAAAAAGAGTTAGAGATAACAAAATTATTATAAGATAACGCATATAATCATTGTGCTCTCCTTAAATTTAAAGTCAAATATTTTAATCTGATTATTTGATATAAAGACAGTTAATAATAGCTCAATAATTAGAAGAGGGATTAAAATAAAGTGTATCTAATATGAAAAAAATTATTTTAGTATTTTTTTTGGCATTTGTTTTTATCCCTGAAAAAACTTTCTCATTAACATATGAAAAACACAATGTTGTTAGTGATATTGGAGATGTAGGAAAAGGAAATACTGAAGCCGAGGGGTACTTTTCATATCAAGTTAATGAATATCCTGTTTGTAAAAAATTAAATGTTACATTAAATTTTTTAAGACAGGGCATAAGAATTCACTACGATCCAAATAAGAAAATTTATGCCTTCGAAAAAGGAATATTCGATTGTAGTAATGCTTGGGAAAAAAACTATGCTCTCTCGGGTATTTATGAAGGGATGATAGAATATTTAACAAAAAATACTATTGTAATTTACTATAAACATGAAAATGGCAAAAGCCATGGCTACATGAAGCAGATAAATACTTGGTACACTTTTACACATGATGAAAAATTTTTATTTAATGACTCCAGATCATTAACGCAAAAAATTCTTGCGTCTGCAGATGAGATTAAACATGGAGAAAGATTATTGGACTTTTATAACAATTTAGATGTATCAAGTTCCTCTGCTAAAATTTATGATGGTGTCATTAATAAAAATATTCATTTAAACAAGAAAACTTCCTCTGAAAGAAAAGCTCCACAATCTATTGATCCAAAAGAAACCCTAAAAAATAAAGATAACGTTGCAAATGAATTAGAAAAATTAGAAAAACTTTTTAAAAGAGGAGCTATTACAAAAGAGGAATACCAAAAAGCAAAAAATAAAATATTAAATTAAATGACCCGCACAATCATCTTCGTAGTATTTGGAATGCTGCTGCTGGCGACGGGCGCTAGAGCTCAACAGATTGTGCCTGGAAATGTAAATCAATATTTAAAAGAGGGATACTCTATTAACTCTATAATAAGTGTCGGTGATAAAGGTTTTGCTTATCATTTAATAAAAGGTAAGGAATTAATAACTTGTATATTTGGAACTGGCGGAACAAACATATCTACAGTTTGTTTTAAACCATAAATGCAATCCCTGAAACTCGCATCCACCTCTAGTAGTTGGAGTGATTTAAACAAGAAGCTAGAAGAGCTTACCAAATCAGGACAGGCCAAGTTTGCAGGTGATGTATTTGAAAACGTATGTAAGTATTTTCTTCAAACAGCACCACAGTATCAAACTAAATTAAAGAATGTTTGGTTACTAAAGGAAGTTAAAGAGGATTTAAGACGTAAGCTAAATTTACCAAGTACTGATGAAGGAATAGATTTAATTGCTGAAACGTTTGACGGTAATTACTGGGCTATTCAATCCAAATATAGATCAGATCCAAAAGACACTCTTACTGTTAAAGGTGATCTAGCGACCTTTGCAAATTTAGCATTTAACAACTGTAAGAATATTTCACTTGGTCTGGTTATGACCACAGCTGATAAACCGCCATTAAAAACTAAATTATTAAAAGGTGTAAGCTTTGTAACGTTAGAAAGCTTTCTCGAGTTAGATGACAATAATTTTGAAGGTTGGAATTTAATCAAAGCTAAAGCCAACCATAAAACAATTATTCCAAAAGCACTTTCACCAAGACCCCATCAAGTAAAAGCAATCAAAGAC
>Ga0114978_10003820_pt1 | contig 12282 bp, 5 predicted proteins | sample S_140212_EF_Meta_FD_87027 | JGI IMG/M metagenome (GOLD analysis project Ga0114978, IMG submission 87027) | Freshwater microbial communities from Lake Simoncouche, Canada to study carbon cycling - S_140212_EF_MetaG | ecosystem: Environmental > Aquatic > Freshwater > Lake | place: Lake...
AGACACATCGTATTCATATTCAATTACTACACCATCGCGACCAACTTCAGGGACCTATTATGGTTCTAAGATTACAGCATACAACGGCGGAGGTAGTGTATATGCCTTTTCAGACCCAACCATGTTTCCTTACGCGTATAGTCAACCTACAGGTGTTACTATAACACATCTTGATGGAAGCAGTATAGACGTCTCCTGGACAACGCCAAGTTATAGCGGTTTCCCTCCGACATTCGCATTGAACGTGTATTCTGCACCAACAACATCCGACTTTGCAAATCGCACAGCGAACGTAACAACATTGTATAGCAATATATATCTTGATGGACTCCATGTGGGAGGACTGAACTTCAACAATGACTCGCTCTATTATGCTGCAAAGATCACAATCAACAGCGTTGGTGGTTCAAACATTTCTGCGTATTCACCACCAGTTAACCTAGTCTTACCTCCTTATGGACCCGTTACGAATGTACAGGTCACTTCAGTTGACGGAAGTGGAATAAACGTCACGTGGACCCCGACAGCAAACTCTACTTCGTATTATATACACGGAATGTACTCAGCAGATTCAACACAAATTACATCTAGTAATTTCAGTAATCCACCATTCTCTGAACTCGCCTACAGAACGATAGGAAATGTAACACGTACAACACTTTATCCATTCACTCCTACGACAGGATTCTCAAATACATACATCTCAATCTTCGTACTTCCACTCAATGCAGCCATTCCTGGTCTCGGAGATCTCATTCCTTCCCAAGCCAAGTTAAATTTTTACTTCGCGGCCAGCAGACCATATTACGTTCCAAATCCACCTTCGTTACCTATTCCAACGCTAAACTCAATCACACCAACAAGCTTCAATTTTTCATGGAATCTCTCGAGGGGAGAAGACCCACCTGCTGCAGCAAGTACTGAACCGCTAAACGCATATCGGGTTGCAGTTATGCGCAATGATGTAAGTACAACAATAGCGGGTATTGCATGGCTTAGTGTTCCTTCAGTTATCTCCAGTTTATGGGTTCTTTCTACTATTGCACCGGTTGATGCATCGGGTGGATCCTACACGTTGAATGTTTCATCTGCCAACATAAGGACAAAGGATTCATCAAATCTTGAGGGGTATTACTATTCACTTGTGCTACCAGCCTATAACGAAGCAGGAAACACATATGCCACATCGGTCGGTACATCTCCCGCACTTTATTGGCCCGGTACTTAAGTAAACAATGGACCATCACATAAAAACTGAACATTGGGCAGCGATTGTTCGTGATCTCAAAGACTCTGAAAAAGAACATGATGTACCCGCATACGAAACCGGGGAGTTAGCCCAGAGTATTCTTCGGTATGCCAGGAATATGAGGTTTCGCCAATATCCTCTGTTCACGCAACAGCGCGGTAAGGAATACGAAGACATGGTAGAAGCATTAAAAATACGTTTTACACCTGAAGCCATCACCCGCGTGTTGGCCGAGGAAGAATTTTGGAAAGCGACTCTAGCCTTAGTGTAATGGAAACCTTCGCAACTGAATGGACCGAGTGGATTGTCCACAAGGTCTTCTTTTGGGAACCAGACAATGAACGAAAAGGAAAATTACTACGAGCCATTCATCACTTTGTTAGCAATTCGCTCATTGTGATGATTATTGTAAGTCATACTGTTTACCCTGCCTTTTGGCTTCAGACACTTGTGTTGGCGATTTGTATCCTGGTTTGGCTTCAACATGTCTCATGCAATGGATGTGTGGTCTCCAAAGTAGAACAAAAACTCATCGGGGATTCTAACAGCTTTGTTGACCCCTTGTTCGATCTCTTTCATGTTACGCCAACCAAAGAGCTCTCTATCATGGTTGTGATTCTAGGCAGTTCTGTCGGGGTTCTGTTACTTAGTCTTGAATGGATTGCCAGGGTTCACCATAAGATCATTCCAGTAGCAGCTTTGGCTCAGAAGTACGTCGCCGATAAAATGGAATAATCTACACGTAAGGACAAGAAGTATCAAACATGGGTGATACTATTGTAGGAGTTCAATTTGGTATCGCCAATCCCGAAAATCTTATTAAACGCAGCGTTGTTGAGGTTACCACCGACAAGACCTACCAAAGCAATCAGCCTATTCCCAATGGAGTCTTTGATTCGCGATTTGGAGTCATTGAGAATGGAAAGGTATGCCCCACCTGCAAGCAGACCAACCAGTTCTGCCCAGGTCACTTTGGACATATTCAGCTGGCTCGTCCGGTCTACCTCTACCAGTTCTTTGACATGATTGAGAAGATCGCGAATGTAATCTGCCTGTCTTGCTCCAAGCCATTGATTGACAAGGAGTACCTTGACCCAGCGCTAACTTCAAAGGGTCTGACTCGGTTTAAGGAAATCCGTGACCTTCTCTCCAAACGCCCGACTGCATGTGCTTCTTGCCAAACTCCGACCTTTCGCAAGATTGTTAAGGTTGTAGGTAAGGCTGCGACATTGGAGGCACTTCCTTGGTCTGCTGGGGATGAGAACCCTCCCGCGGTTCCCATTCAGGCCGAGATGATCCTTCGTGCCTTCCAGCGCATCACAGATGAGGACTCTGAGTTCATTGGATTCAATCCCAAGTTCTCTCGTCCTGAGTGGATGCTCTGTACGGTTCTTGCTGTTCCTCCGCTGACGGTCCGCCCTTCTGTTGTTATGGATGATAATCAGCGTATGGAGGATGACCTTACTCACAAGTTGATTGATATTCTCCGCTCTAACGACCGTGTTCGTGACAAGATCGATAAAGGTGAGTCAGCAGAGCAGCTTGACAAGTACACCGCGGCCCTCCAGTATCACGTTGCGACCTACGTGGATAACGATATCAAGGGTCTTGAGCCTTCTGCTCAGCGTTCCGGTCGCCCTCTTCGCACACTGAAGTCCCGCTTCGGTGCCAAGACTGGACGTGTTCGCGGTAACCTGATGGGAAAGCGTGTAGACTTCTCTGCCCGTTCGGTTATCACTCCTGATGCGAACATTGACTTGGATGAGCTTGGTGTCCCCGAGGAGATTGCAACCAATCTGACGTTTCCTGAGATCGTGTCCGTCTACAACCGTGACCGTCTATTGGGATATGTTCGCAATGGTCCCGACAAGCACCCTGGAGCTAAGTCCGTCTTTCTGAAGGCCGATGGACGCATGGTGTCTCTGCGATATGTGAACCCCGATACGATCGATCTTCGCGAGGGAGATGTGGTTCACCGTCACTTGATTCGCGGTGATATTGTGCTCTTCAACCGCCAGCCTTCTCTTCACAAAGCTTCTATGGAGGCTCACCGAGTGGTCGTTCTGCCATACTCTACCTTCCGGTTGAACGTTTCGGCTACCCGCCCTTATAATGCTGATTTTGACGGTGACGAGATGAACATGCATGTGCCTCAGAGCATTGCATCGGCAACTGAGCTTCGCTACCTGGCTTCTGTTCTCCGTAACATCATCTCTCCTCGTACGAACTCACCAATCATTCAGCTCTTTCAGGATACGATGACGGGTGCCTACCGTATTTCCCAGCCTGGCGTGGAGGTTCCCGAGATGATTGCGATGAACATCCTGGCTCGCATCAAGCTTCCCTTCTCTCGCAAGAATCGTCCATGGACTGGTGCTGAGCTCATCTCATGTGCTTTCCCACCGATGACCTACAAGGGAAACTTCACTCTTGAGAACGGCAACCTTGTGAAGGGCATCATGAAGAAGGGTGCATGTGGTAACCTGCTCCACGTAGTGTACAATGACTTCAGCCCTGAGCGCTGCGGTCAGGTTATCAATGATATTCAGTCGGTGGTAACTCAGTACAATCTGTATACCGGCTTCTCAGTTGGCACATCTGATCTCATTGCAAACGATGCGACTCTTGGATTCGTGAATGATCAGATTAAGACTGGTCGCGAGCGTGTGGCAGCGATTCTCTCAGATATGCATTCGGGTCAGTTCATCAACGATCAGGGTCTTTCAGACGGTGAAGTTCTGGAGGACAAGATCTCGTCTGCTCTGAAGGACGTCGCTGCGAACATTAACACAAAGGTGATTGAGTCACTCTCCAAGAGCAATCGCATTGTTCAGATGGTTGACTCTGGTTCTAAGGGTGGTGAGCACAACATCACACAGATGGTCGCTCTGCTGGGTCAGCAGCTGATTGAGGGCAAGCGTGTTCAATATACGCTTCAGGATCGAACTCTGCCTCACTTTGCAAGGTATGACGATGGTATTGAGTCCCGTGGATTTGTCCAACACTCATTTGTAGATGGTCTGATGCCTGCTGAGTTCTTCTACCACGCTCAGGCTGGACGTGAGGGTCTGATTGACACTGCAGTCAAGACGTCAGATACGGGCTATATTCAGCGTCGTCTGATGAAGTCCATGGAGGATCAGCATGTTGAGCATGATGGAACGGTTCGCAATGTAACCGGTTCTATCATCCAGTTCAACTATGGTGAGGACGGTGTTGACACGACATGTGTAGAGACTCAGCCATGCGATCTTGCTCTCCTGACTCTTGAGAACATCTACAGTCACTATGCTCTGACTCCTGATGATGTCAATCCATTCCTCAAGGATACAGTGACCGAGTGCCCTGATATGGTTGAGGAGATCATCGCAGATCGCGAGATGTTTGTCAAGAGCATCTTTAGGTTCCGCAAGAACGACTCCGTTTCTGCACCGGTTCATCTCAAGCGCCTACTTGACAAGTATTCCAATCCCTATACGACCAAGACTGATCTGACTCCTGATTATGTTGTATCGTCTCTGAACCGATTCATGAAGGAGTTTCCTGTGAATAAGCTATTCCACGCTCTGCTCCGATTCTATCTGGCACCCAAGAAGAGCATTGTGGTTCACCGTCTCAGTCAGGACCTGTTTGATGAGCTGATGCGCGATATCCGCTTCAAGTACATTAAGTCTCAGGCTCATGCTGGAGAGATGGTGGGTGCACTGGCTGCCCAGTCCATTGGTGAACCTACAACACAGCTGACACTGAATACCTTCCACTCTGCCGGTACGGTTAAGGCCAACGCTACTTCAGGTGTGCCTCGTATTGAGGAGCTGCTTTCTGCTTCTGCCAATCCTAAGAAGCCCGGTAACACTGCTTATCTGAATCCTAACATCGCCTACTCACAGGAGGACACCTTGGCAAAGATGAAGGAGCTCCAGCGTACGACTCTACGTGACATCACAAAGTCGGTTCGTATCTACTACAGCCCGTATCCTCTCACTGGAGACGTAGTGGAGGAGGACGCAGAGATTCTGACACTTTACGAGGCATTCACCCTTGATACGGAGAAGCAGTGTGGATCCCCGTGGATTATGCGCCTTGAGCTGAATGCAGAGGAGCAGGCTTCTCGCAATGTGATGGATCTAACACAGGTTCAGACCAAGCTGGAGAACAACAAGCAGCTGAAGCTTCAGAAGTGCATTACCAGCGACTCTAGTGCCGGTAAGCTTGTGCTCCGTCTGACCTTTGACGAGAATGTGGTCAAGAACCCTACACAGCTCCGATTCTTGGAGGATAAGGTTCTGGACACCGAGCTGACAGGCATTGAGGGAATTGGCGGTGTTCACATCCGCGAGATTAAGAACGAGCTTGTCTACGACGAGCGCATTGGAGGTTACAGTGTCCCGAAGAGCCACTATGTCTTGGATGTTGATGGAACCAACCTCTATCGTCTCGGTGTCTTCCCCGGTGTGGATGCGAACCGGACATTCTCGAACGACATTCACGAAATCAACGAGGTGTTCGGCATTGAGTCGGCTCGGCTCTCGATCTTTGAAGAGTTTTCAGAGGTCTTCGTTACGGAGAAGGTGAACTACCACCATCTGAATGTACTGGTTGATAGCATGACGTTCAGCGGTCGCATTGTGGCAGTCAACCGATTTGGCATGAACAAGAATGAGACTGGAGTACTGGCTCGGTCATCGTTTGAGGAGACGAGCAAGAACATGTTTAATGCAGCGATGGGAGCAGAGTTTGACAGCATGCGTGGTGTGTCTGCAAACATCATGTTTGGTCAGAAGCCGCCTTGTGGAACAGGCTTCGTAGATATTCTGGTGGATGAGTCACGACTCCCTGATGGCGGCGAGGAACCGCTGGAATCGGATGATCTTGAACAGGTCAATCAGAAGCTGGGAGCGGTTCAGGAGAGTGAGTGCCGCTTGGAGGATATCTTAATGGACTGGTAACGACGCTTCGGGCGCTTGTTACGGTAGGTACGACGTCTTGCTGCGGCTTGGGGTGGTGTAAGAAGTTTCTGATAAAATTGAATTTTGTCATATAATGTTTTTGTAATAAATGCATACCTACGACTGTTCCGGCCTTCTTTAAACTCGCCGCCTTGTTCGTCAAACTGCCCGTAATAGTATGTACACATTTCCATTTGAACCGAGTGAATCGCGTCAAGAAGAGTCCTTTCGGGAGCTGTGCCACCTAAGTCTGCTTTAGTTTTAAATTGGGCTAGTTTATCGGGGCTAACAAACTGAGTGATCACTGCCTCTAAATTTTCCATACTGACACCATACTCTTCGTCAAAATCTTCAGTAATTCCAAAAACACGCCTCACTAAAGGTTCAAAATGTTCAAAACCCGCCTTTTCAACAAGAGCTTGTGGTTGGGTATCAACCATATGCGGTGGCGATTGACTTTCATAAGCAACACCAGCCATTGAATCTAAGGTTCCAGGTTCACTTGTTATAGTTGCTCGAGTTTGAGGACTACCAAAAAAACTCTCCTCTACGTTCTTTATTTGATTTTTAGGTGTACCTGAATCACCTGAATCACTTTCACTTCCAACCGAAGTCACTCTAGCAGCAGAATCAGGGGCTGTCTCTGAAGCGGGTTGTCCGACAGATGAACTACTAGGTTGTTCTGCTTGCACCATTTCACCATTCTCCGAATCGGGTTGTCCGACAGGTGAACTAACTTCTGCTCTCGCAGCATTAATCTCTTCTTCATTAAACGTAAATTGTACTGATTGATCAACTATCAGTTGCTCATCTGCAGAGCCTTCATAACTAAGTTCATTTGCCACCATATAGTCTCTGATCGCCTCGTTTGTTGTCGGATTTGGTTGTTCTTCTCTGAAAAACTGTCTGACAAGTTGAAGATAGGTTCTTGTAACCAACAACAGTAACATTTCTTCTAGATTTTTACCATGATCAAACCTGGCAGGTTCTAGAGTTTCAAATAGGATCTTATATTTTGAAGAACTTATTATATGAGGAATTTTTCTTGCATTCGCAGCACAAGTCTCGAGAAAATCTTCACTGCTTTCAATATGTAACGTTTCTATGACGTTTTGGCATATTGTTTTTAAGTACAATAACTGACGACCTCTCCAAGAAGGGTCGGTACGTATTAAAGCCTGTAACGTATCTCCGCCCAACCTTTGATTGGGTTGATTAATCTTATTCAAAAGTGCCTTTATAACTTCTTCATTTGGAACTAATTTTTGACCTCCTTCATCTTGAACAACCGCAAAAAGATTATCATCGCTCTTTATCAGATTACAATATTGGTGAGCCCATAGATATTCTGCTTTATAAAACTTGTCATTATCTGGTCTCGGACTACACGCGTTGTATAAGCTTGCGAACAAAACTGCAGCTGCTACAGGGATTACGTGTTCACAGTGAGGATTGAGCCCCTTCTCTTGTTCTATTGCATAACCACAGATCCAACATATTTTTTCACCTTCAACAAGTTTCCTACATACTTCTGCTGCCTTTGTAATCTCCCAAATTTTTCTAACTGTAAGACCTGCAGCCAGCCATTTTCTAATCGCCACATCTCCAAAAAGACGTTTTGCTAGAACAGTTTGTTTTATCGTCAATGCCTCATTTAGATCCCTCGGGCGCCACTTGGTGCCCGACGGATTAGAGGAATTAGGCCTCGTTCTCTTAGGAGCCTCACTCATTACTTCAAATCAAGAAACAATCTACCAGAGCTTCAACCGCCTACGTCCACCCATCATGGGAACCGAAGGAGCAGTTCCCTCGGCTAAGAAGAACGCGTAGAACGGGTAGTAGAACGACGCGAAAAAGAAGTCAAGAATAGCCCAGCCAATCGAACCATACTTCAGGTAGGAAAGGCGGGCAGCTCCGAAACTCCACAGAAATGCGAGGATAATACCGATCACTGCTCCAGCGATCGCTAAAGGACCCATCTTCTTTGGGTCGGTGGAAGTCTCTGTCGCAGGCACAGTGGGAGGGACGTCTGACATTTGTGAGTAAATCAAGAAACAAAGTGACCGCTAGGAATAATGAATCTAACTCATCCAGAACTCGCGGAGATTTCCTCTCCGAGTCTTCCGGCTGCGAGTCTTTCCGCTTTATATGAACTTCGTACTCAACAGTGTGCTGCTACAGGCAGCTTCTCTCTTCAGCCACAACAGAAGTTTCTACGTCGTGTGATGTCACCCGACTCACCTGCCCGTTCTTTGCTAATGGTTCACGGCACGGGAGTAGGCAAGTGTCATGGTCGCGGAACACCTATCCTCATGTATGACGGATCAAAGAAGCTTGTAGAAGATATTGTCACGGGGGATCTTTTGATGGGAGATGATTCAACGCCCAGAACAGTTGAGTCGCTCGCTAGAGGGCGTGATCAAATGTACCGTATAACGTCAACTAAAGGAGAGTCTTATGACGTAAACAGCGAACACATTCTTTGCTTACAACATACCTCATTTCGCAACGTTGTAACTGAGATATCAGTCAGAGAATTCTTGAAGCTCAGTAACAAAACGCAGCGAAATTTAAAAGGATATAGAACAGCAGTAGACTTCCCTGGTAGATGTATTGATGTTGATCCGTACATTCTTGGCGTTTGGTTAGGTGATGGGTCTCAGCGCGATCCTGTTATAACTTCGCAAGATGCCGTGATTCTTCATTATCTTCGTGACTTTTGTCAGCGAAACAGCTCGGTTCTCACATATCAAAGTGGTTATGATTACCGAATTTCTGCAGTATCAAGGAAACATGAGAATGTATTTTTGAATTTTTTGAAACAGAACAATCTCATGAACAATAAACACGTTCCCGATCTATATAAGATCAACTCAAGAGAGATACGGCTACAGGTTATTGCAGGACTTATTGATACAGATGGATATATGATAAATAATACATACGAAATCATTCAAAAGTCAAAGCAACTAACAGACGACATTGTGTTTATCGCGCGCTCTCTTGGACTTGCAACAACAACACGAGTTGCAGAGAAATCTTGTATCTACAAAGGAGAGCGTGTTTCTGGGGAGTATTACAGAACGTTCATATCTGGTGACATTGATATGATACCTGTAAAACTTCTGCGTAAGAAGGCAGCTCCTAGAACACAAATAAAGGATGTTCTTCGCTATGGAATTACAGTGAGTCCTCTTGGAGAAGGCGACTATTATGGATTTATGATTGACCGAAACCACCGGTATGTTCTGGGAGACTTTACTGTAACACACAATACATGTACAGCAATTCAGGTTGCCGAGGAATACATTCTTCGCCCAGAGTTCCAAGACAAAAAGGTATGTGTTGTAGCCTCCCGTGCTGTTCAGGAGAACTTTAGGACACAGATTTTTGATATGTCCCGTGTGTACTTGGATACAGTTAGTCAAACACTGTCTTCCAAACAATGCACTGGACGTCGTTACCTCGATATGCTCCTTCGTATTGAATCTGAACCTAAAAACTGGGCAGACCCTGAAATCCGTTCACGACTTGAAACCACTGCCGACAAGATTATCAAGGAGTTCTATGAGTTCTCTGCCTACAATGCCTTCGGCTCTAGGTTGACAGAACATATGACTGGAACCGAGATGGATGTTGATCGGAAATGGGTTCATGATAACTTTGATAACCGTCTGCTAATTATTGATGAGGCCCACAACATTCGCGAAGGTGGTAGTGCAGAAACCGATAAGGCTATCGCACAGGGTCTGGAGAAACTTGTCAACATTGCAGATGGTCTTGTTCTTGTCTTCCTCACTGCAACACCTATGTTTGACTCCCACGAGGAAATCATGTTCTACATGAATCTCTTTAACTGGAACAGCCGCACACAGCCCGCAAGGACTCGTCTGAAGGCCTCTGACTTTTTCACACCATCAGCCGATCTGAAAGTAGAGAAGGAAGAGGAGTTCAGGAAATGGTGTCAAACCTATGTGTCCTATGTTCGTGGAGAGAGCCCGTTCACATTTCCCTTTCGCCTTCCACCCCCTGAAATCGCTCCGTCTGACGCAGAGGTTAGCTTTCTTGGTAAGGGAATTGGCGAGAACGAGCGCCTGAAGTATCTGTCGCTTGTTATGTCACACGCGAAGGGCATTCAGAAGGAAGCACTAACAGCCGAAACAGGCAAAGAAGATGAAGAGAAGCGCAGTGCATATATGCTCCCTACTGTTTCAGTCCTTCCAAACAAACAGACATTCAAACAGACATTTGTTCTGAACGGAAAGCAGTATGCCTATGCCAAGGATCCATGTCTGACACCCGAGACACTGCCCAATCATTCTGCTAAGTTTGTTAGCGTGATTCACTCGATTGAAAACTCGGAGGGAGTTGTTCTCGTCTATTCCAATTTCAAGACGCAGGGTGCTCTTCTATTTGCAATGGCGCTGGAGGAGCATGGATTCACTCCGTATTCTGGAGACAGTCTGATGGCAAAGGTATCCTATTCAGGAGCCGCGAAAGGGAGATATATCATGCTTACATCTGATGCATCTGATGCCGAAATCAGCGATATGTTGGCTGCAGTCAAGAATCGTGACAACCGTACTGGTGAGAAGATCCGTGTTATAGTTACAAGTCCGCTTGTTTCCGAAGGTGTTGATTTCCGCTATGTTCGTCAAGTTCATATTCTGGACCCATGGTGGAACATGAGCCGGATTGAACAGGTTATTGGTCGTGCATTGCGTACATGCAGTCACCAGCTACTTGTTCCCGAAGAGCAGAACTGTACAGTTTATCTCCATGTCATCCGTGCAGATGATGATCGTGAATCATTTGATGAATATACCTATCGCACAAAGGTTGAACCGAAAGGAATGAGAATCGCAAAAGTCCGCAAAGTCATTGCAGAATCAGCTATGGATTGTCCTATACAGCAGTCACTCCCTTCAGACTGGAAAAACCTGGTTGTACCACAAGTTCGATCAGAGGGTCATGAGCATGTGTCGTATACCCTCAAGAGCATGATGGCACCTACATTTGAGGAGTCACCCGATGTTGAACAATGCAAGGTTGACCCCAGTGTTCCCGACCCCGACCATGTCCGACCCCTATCCAGCTATCTTGATGTTCGTGATGAACTTCTGACCAAGATTGAAAAGCTCTTTGTTGACAAGGCTATTTGGGACCGGGATCAGATGATTGGGAGCTTGAAGGGATATCAGCGCGATGTGGTTATCTATACTCTGCAACAAGCCATTGCTACTGGATTTCAGTTTGTTGATTCCTTTGGACGCCCTAGTTTGCTAGAATCTAAGGGAGACCTCTACGCATTAGCTCCAATTGGAGTATCAAATAGTACAGTCGTTGAAAGGACGACTAAACCAAAGCCACACGTTCCTATTTCATTGCCCGAGCCGGCAGCCGAGGCACCCCGTGTTGAACTGAAGTCAGATATCCTAGATCTGAAAAGAGAATCTTATAAGTTTCCTGGAAATATTCGCAATCGCTTCTCTGAAGATGTTCTAAACGGATTTGTTTTTGATCACGACTTCACTTTGGCAGAGAAGAAGGCGTTCCTGCTTACGAATCCCAAGTTACCCTTTATTCAGCGGCTTCTGATCCCCGATACAGATGTGATTGTTCTTGGACCCGACTCATTTTTGCCAGAAGATGTACCGATGGTTGGAGAGACACTTGATAAGTTTACTGCATGGAAGAAGAGTCTTATGGAAGGATTCATAGAAAACAAGACTAGTATCTTTGGTTCTGTAGCTAAGAATGGTAAGTTTACTCTGAGCACTGTTGAGCTCATTGACGATGTCCCCAAACGAATCAGTAAGAACAAGCGTTTTGAACCCACAGTCTGTGGAACAGGAGATAATCAGGGACCGCAGATTGAAGCACTCGCACGGTATATTGACACCAACGGAATCGGTGTGCCAAAAGAGATTTCTGTTCACCGCTGTTTATACACTGAATTGTTAGCCCGAGAGCAACACAATATGGTTTGGTACACACCTGAAGAAATGAGCGTTCTCACTTCGAAAGAAATGAGCAAGCAGATTATTCAGGCCCTCAAGTCAAAATAAAACGAAAACATTCCTG
>Ga0114978_10003822_pt1 | contig 12280 bp, 15 predicted proteins | sample S_140212_EF_Meta_FD_87027 | JGI IMG/M metagenome (GOLD analysis project Ga0114978, IMG submission 87027) | Freshwater microbial communities from Lake Simoncouche, Canada to study carbon cycling - S_140212_EF_MetaG | ecosystem: Environmental > Aquatic > Freshwater > Lake | place: Lake...
GTTTTTATAAAATTATGGTTTTTATAAAAAGAATTATATAAACTATAATTATAATATGGCAGCTAAAAATAGCAAAAATTTATGGGAATCGGCCCGTGATGGTAATTTAACAAAAGTTAAACGTTTATTAGGATTAGGTAATGCTAATATAACTGGAAAAATCCGGATGCGTATGGTGAATCGTCTCTTATAGTGGCGTCAGAAAACGGCCGTTTACCAGTAGTAACCGCTCTTTTAGATGCCGGAGCCAATGTGAATCAAGTTGAAGGTGGTGGGCGCACGGCTATTTATTGGGCTGCATTTAAAGGTCACACAGAGATAATAAATCTTCTTTTGGAACACGGCGCAGATCCTGATATAGCAGAGCGTGATGGTTACACGCCTTTAATAATCGCAAAAGGAAAAGGTCAATATGACGCAATGCTTCTACTTTTAAATCGCGGTGCTGATGTCAACAAGGCGGATAATAAGGGAAGAACCCTACTTCATTGGGCATCTTTAACCGGAAATGTAAAATGGATAAATATTCTTCTTGAGAAAGGTGCGGATATTAATCAAGAAGACAGAAAAGGAAGCAATGCTATTTCAGTCGCAAAAAACGAGGAAATTCGCGAATTACTTCAAGATTATGCTGGCGACACTGCTGAAGGTTTAAAAAGAAAAAGAAGAACCATTAGAAAGAGAAAACTAAGAAAAACAATTATTAATAAAAGAAGAAAATCTAATAAAATTAGAAAATAAATACTTTTATATATAATAAGATGTTGGCTTCAAGAGATAGGGTACTGTTTGACTATGCCGCAAAAGGTGATTTAGAAAACGTCCGACATTTGTTAGATCAAGGTAATATCAATATAAACTATGCGAACTCTTCTCAAAATTATAGAACATCTTTATTAATGGCATTACTTAAGAATCATGATCCAATAGTAAATTTGCTTATAGAACGCGGTGCCGACATAAATAAACCAGATGTGGATGGGATGACACCTTTATATATAGCCTCTGCTAGAGGTGATGAAAAAATGGTGCAATTGCTTTTAAATAATAATGCCAATGTCTTCCGGTTAATGCCTATTATTATTGCACGCAAACGTGGTTATAACAATATAGTCAATATGTTGGAACAACGAATGCGTGTTATGGGCGCGGTTGCGTCGACAACTGATTTATTAGATGATAATAGCCCTTTTGGTTTTAGTGGTGACAATAGAGTTGTACGAGATATGAACGATTATTTGGGGAAAAAAGATGATAATGGAAATTATGTGGCTGGCACTGCTGAAGGATTGAAAAGAAAAAGAAGAACCATTAGAAAGAGAAAAATCAATAAAAAGAGAAAAACCAAAAAATCGAATAAATCAAAGAGAATACGACTATAATATCTCAATCAAATTATTTGTAAATAACGCTAACTCAATTTCATCTTCGTGAATATTGTGAAAAATAGTAATATATTTACAAATAATTGGAATAATATTGTATTTTTCGGTTTCATCCAAAATATTCGTATTTTTAACAAACATGAAATAATTATCTAGTATATCCATCACAGAGTAACCCTTATCATAAATTTCATAAATGAGACCAATTGCTTCATTGAGTTTTTTATTTTTAATCAGTTTTGTATAATCTTCGAATGTAATAAAACTAATATTCGAGCACAATTTCACAGCTAAATTGAAGGTAATATGTTCATTAACCAGTTTGAATTTTTCCATATAATTAATGAGAATTTTAACAGTTTTATTCGAAATATTAACAATAAATTCTTCCGCCTCGTCATCCATGCTAATATTTTCGATGGCCTTAATTTTATCAATGATTTTAAACAACTGGGTTTTTTGTAATGGTTTTATTTTAATAAGAGTTAATCGTGACTGAATGCTTTCAATAACCTTTTGAATATTGCTACAAGAAGATATGAAATGTACATTGTGACTAAATTTGTCAATACAATTACGAAATACTTGTTGACTTTGTTCATTAATGAGGTCAATGTCGTCTAAAACGATAAACTTCTTCTTACCTTTAATAGCAGAGCAAGTTTGACAAAAGGTTTTAACATCATTTCTATAATAATTAATCCCTTGTTCTTTAAGATTATTGATATACATAATATTGTCTTCATATTCTTTTGGTTTGTAACCAGTATAATATTCTCTTATCAAAGAATTTAGCAATGTTGTTTTACCGGATGCAATGTCACCAATTAAAAGTATATTAAGATTATTCATTAGTATCATCGTTTTCAAAATTTTAATGATTTCATTATCAACGCCAAAATCATCGAATAATAATGGTTGATATTTATTGACAAATAATTTATCGGAAGCTTCCATAATTATAATACGTAAATAATTATTTAAGTATATCTTTGGTAATATTATTAAAATGGCAGAAAATTTCTATAAAATTTTAGGAGTCGATGAAAAAGCTTCGAAAGAGGAAATTAAAAAATCGTATAGAACAATGCAAATGAAATATCATCCGGACAAAAACAACAACAGTCAAGACGCAATTAATATGACGCAAAAATTAAATGAAGCATATGAAACTTTAGGAGATGATGAAAAGAGAGAAGAATATGATATGACTAGAAATAATCCATTTTCAAAAGGAGGAATGGATATTCCAATGGATGATATTATTAATATGATGTTTGGAGGAATGGGAATTCCTGGAATGCATATGGGAGGTGTACAGCAAATGGGAGGTGTACAACATATGGGAGGTTTTCCTGGAATGCCAGGAATGCATATGGGAGGTGTACAAATGGGAGGTGTACAAATGGGAGGTTTTCCTCCAGGAGCCAAAATCCACTTTTTTCAAGGTGGACAACCAATCAATTTTCAACAGTTACAAAAACCACAATCAATTAATAAAAATATAGTAATCAAATTGTCGCAAGTGTTAACAGGTGCGAATATTCCTTTAGAAATCGAGCGCTGGATAATGGAGCATGGAATGAAAGTATTCGAGTCCGAAACTATATATGTAACTATACCAAAAGGCGTTGATGATGGTGAGCTGATTGTATTAAAAGACAAAGGCAATGTACTTAATGAAAACTGCAAAGGCGACATCAAGATTTTTGTTAAAATAGAGAATGATTCGATATTTAAAAGAGTTGGATTGGATTTAGTATTGGAAAAAAATATTACATTGAAAGAAGCATTATGTGGTTTCTCATTTGAAATAACGTATATTAATGGCAAAAGTTACACACTAAATAATAACGCGGGTAACATAATCCCGCACGGTTTTAGAAAGGTGATATCAAATATGGGTTTAGAGCGCGATCAACATAAGGGAAATATGATTGTCGAATTTAATGTACAATTTCCGGAAAAATTGAGCGAAAGTGTAATTACTTCTCTGAAAAATATTGAATTTTAAATATGTTTTTCACTAATATTTCCTTTATTATCATAAACCCAAATTTCATAATTGTAACCTAATTCCTTCGCGGCTTTTTGTTTTAAAAACACATTTTTAAGTTTAACAGTCCAACACGATTTTACCTCTAAGCATTTATTTTGAGAAGGAATAAATATATCTACAAAATGTCTATGTTTGTTTCCTTGTAAATCATTATACCAAATAGTAGGCACATTTTTACAACCAGTTATAATATCATTTTCATTTATTTTTTCAATATTAATGATATCTTTTAACGCAAATGGTTCATAACCTTGAACTTTAATTATTTTTCCTGATGGTAAAACATACTCTTTCATTAGATAACTATTTTTACTTGCTTTTTCAGAAAATTCAGGATATTGCATAGGAAATTCAACACCGTATTTATTCATACAATTTTGTCGTTTAATAGATTGAACTTCTATAGACTTTGATATATGATCTACTCCATACCGTTCTAATACAGTTTGTTTAATTTTATTTTTAATGTAATTTGAACTACGATAATCATTTTCTCCATATTTTTCAAAAAGTTCCTGTTTTTTATCAATCAAAGATGGCGGCAAACTATTATATTTCTCAATATATTTTAATTTATTAGTTTCTTTTGTTTTATTTTTTATATCAATATTTTGTGCGACATTTTTTACACCATATTTATTTAAACAATTAATAATTTTCTTTTCTTTTATTTCTTGTAATTGATTAATATTTTCTACTCCATATTTATTCATCACAGATTCTTTATAATTTTCAACTCTTTGTTTAATAGTACAATTTTTACAAGTAAATATTTTTGTTTTATATAAAATATGGAATTTTTTATTAAAAAAATCATTACAATCTTCAGTTATACATTTACCTGTTAATTTTACATTACAATTAACTGTTGTTTCTTCAAAATTTTCTAATATATTCAAATTGTTTTCTTTACAAAATTTATTTAACAATTCATAATTATATTTTATATCAGAAGTCATTATATAATTTATATTAATATTATATTTTTATATAATTAATTTAATTAATTATATAATTTCCTAAATATTAGATTCTTCTATTGTTGTATTCATTTTTGCTTTTTTATTTAAATAAGCAGTTCTAGCATACTCTTTTTTTTTCTCCTTTGTTATGGTTTCATTATAATTATTTTTTTCTTTATATTCCTTAACTCTCTGTTTCTGTTGCTCTTTATTTTCTTGGTAATATATTTTATTTCTTAATGGTGCTGTATATTTTTTTAGATGTTCTTTTGTCTCTGCTAATTCAATTTCAATTTTAGCAATTTTATCTTTTAATTCAGTATTTTCGTGTATTAATAATTCATAATTTAATGACATATATTTAATTAATATAATTTAATATTTAAACTATTTAAAGATAAAATATTGTAATAATATGTAATAGAGTAAAAAACTATTGCAGCACATGCTTTTGTTGCACAGTTGGTTAGTGCATTCGCTTTGTAAGCGAAAGGTCCTGGGTTCAAATCCCAGCAAAAGCTATTTTCTACTTTTTAGAAAAAGTAGAGCAAAATATTTTGTTCTACTTTTTTAAAATACTTATATACACTTTTAGGAAAAGTATATTTTGCTCCACTTTTTTTAAAAGTGGATATATATGGCAGGCAGACCAAGAAGAATTCGAAGCATTCAGTCTTATATCAATCATATTGACAATAACACATTTTCTGGACCGATGAAAATGGGCACAGCACCCAGCATTGGTGTAACGCGCAACTATTGGTATAATTATGTGACCCAATGTAATACGAACCCCAACGCAGTAAAAAAGAGTTATGATAACATGGTTTTCTTAAATATAAATCCGGCGCAAACCCCTGTCACCGCGGGGTTTAGACCAACAACAAACTACAATTATTCCTATAACGCTCCGCCAGGCGTGGCATTTTATGATGCCAATGTGAAATATGACAATCACTTTTACAGACCATATTTTCCGCCGGCTTCAGTTACAACAGGTAATTTTAGACCTGTATCTAAACACATGACAGGATTCGTATCCAAATAATTTATCATAATTTATCATAATTATTAATAATATATTTTGTAATTATTAATGATTTTAATTTTGAGGATAAGGATAAGGACAAGGAATAAACCCATTTGGGTTATGGGTGTAATTGCTGTATTGACCGAGTGTCATATAACAAGAAAAACATTTTTGCTCGATGCAAACAGTCGCTAAACGATTTTTCGCGCGGCGATTTGCTGTTGAAGAAGCGCCTACACCTCCTTGCCCCGGTTTAAATTTATTGTACAAATAAGTAGAACTGTTACATGTAATCCCTCCACCAGGATTCATCTTGGTACTACGACGACCGCCAACACCAACGTTTTTCTTATATAAAAATCCGGGAAAATTTGTGGTATTTCCATACCAAAATTGTCCGTTAGAATATCCTGAACCAAAAGCCGACATATATATAATCCACTTTTAAAAAATCCACTTTTCTTTATTTTATTATAAAAAGTGGATTGAATTAGTTATTTTGCGGCACTTTTCTTTATTTCATTATAAAAGTGTATTATATATGACAACAAATATTAAATACAATAAATTATCTGTTTTAATCGAAAGGTTTCCTAAATGTGTTAAAATAATTAAAGACAGTTATTTAGAATTATTATCCGAACTAACTGAAGAAACTAAATTAGATATGCCAAAGTTTTTAGAAAATATACAAAAAATAAGTCAACTGGGAACAATTATAGTTTGTTTTGTAGAAAACCCAACTTTAGATGGTTTCAAAATTATTGCTTCCGGAACAATAATTATAGAGCCTAAAATAATACACGGAGGTAAAAATGTGGGACATATAGAAGACGTAGTTGTGAGAACCAGTTATCGAGGATTTAACATAAGCCAAGATATTTTAGACCTTTTGATAATTGAAGCACGAGAGAAAGAATGCTACAAAGTGATATTAGATTGCAAAGCAGAAATTAAAAAGGTTTATACTAAATCTGGTTTCGAAGAAAAGGGAATACAAATGGGAATATATTTTTAACTATTATTTGTATTTTTATAGTATTTAATATATATAATGGTCAAAAATAAAACAAAGAAATTATTAAGGAAACGAAATAAAAAACCACCAAGTAAAAAAATGTATGGTGGTGTTGGTGGTGAAGATTTGAGCTTTGCGGTTCCAATAAGAGACTTACTTGGTGAAATGAATATAACAAACGCAGATGGCAGTAGGTTGAATTTGGATATTGGACGTTTGAATATTACACCCGGTTCTCCATCAGCAGTGCTTGATGTTATGAAACGTGTTATTAGTAATCTTAATTCTAAGAGCGGCGGTTATGGTAATGTTATGAGTGTAATAATAAATCAAATTATTCACAATGATGACATTAAAAGTATATACGGACATGAAATCGAATTGGGTAAAAATAATGAAAGTTCGATTATAGCAAAAGAATTAATGTTAAATATTGTAGAACAATTACAGGGAAAATACATAAAATTAATAGAAACTGGAAAAGTAAAGGAGGACAAATTTAATACTAGAATGACAAACCTTATTAATGGCTTAAACGCAGTAATTGCGCGTCCAGAAGTCTCTCCAGAAATTATTAAAAAAGATAAAGATATTGATGGTCTAAGAACACGTATCAAAAGTCAAGACACACAAATAGTTAATTTAAAAGAAGAAAATAAAACACTAGAAAAAAGGCGTAAAGAAACCGAAACATCACTATTTGATTGTTTAACTAGAGAAAAAACTATACTTAAATCAATAGACGCTAGTTCTAAAAGTGATATTGTTCCTTCCTCTCTGAAAACTACCCTATCGGAGATTAAGGAGAAAGCATCAAACGCGATTGGCGTAGGCACTTCCGCATTCCAACCTATAAAATCTAAAACTAATACCTTATCTACTTCACCGAGCGCCGCAGCTATTTCACCGAGTACCAAATCTAGTTCTCCGACTCCCTTATCTACTTCACCGAGCGCCGCAGCTATTTCATCGAGTAGCAAATCTAGTTCTCCGACTCCCTTATCTACTTCACCAAGCGCAGCGGCTATTTCATCGACTCCCTTATCTACTTCACCGAGCGCCGCAGCTATTTCATCGAAAGAAGAAGTTGAAGTGACGAGCACTATACCTGAAACCTGGTTCACAACTGAGTTCACAGAGACACTGGATAAATTCATAATACAAAAAGGATTGTCTATGGATCAAAACACGAAATTTGTTAGTCCTTGTTTGAATACTGTTAAAAGAAATATAGAAGAATTGGTCGCATTCAAAGTAGAGAATAGAAGTCTGTTGGTTGACACAAAAGTTCAAAATCAAAAAGTTAAAGCAGCGCAATTAAAAAAAGCATATGATGCAACGTTAAACAGTTTAAATGAACAAACTGATAAATTAGATAGAGAACACAAATTTTTTCTTACACATTTGGGACAACCTGCGTCTTTATGGAGATTACTTGAGTTAATTACAAGAAAAACACCTGATTTTTTTATTAGTATCAAAAAATCATACGAAGTTGATTTACCAAAATATACTTATTCGGATTTCAGTATGCCAAAAAGATTTGAATTGATTGACACTGTGAATGATTGTACCAAAGTTTTTGGAATATATAAGACAAGATGTATTTCGAAATTAACACAAATTATAGATACATTTGATTTAAATGAATCAGAATTAAAATTAGCCGAAACAAATAGTTCCGAATTTCAAAAATCCATTGCAGGAAAAATTGCTGAATTAGATGTTATATTAAAATTTATGGAGGCTCATCCAAATGAGTATGCGTATGGATTATTTGTTGAGGAAGAATTTGTCGAATTGTTTCTAGAAACAAGTAATAAACTTTATACTCGTGTAGAGGTTTTATCAAGGCTTACTGGAGAAACTGCGTCTTTAGTTAAAGAATATTTACAAAAAAACTTCATTATTTTACAATATTGTAAAGACATGTTATCGTTTTGTGATAAACCACCTGATGAAACAACTCAAAGCTTTAACAAAATGTTTGACGAGGCTTATGGTAGTAATGATTCTTCTTCTAGTAAAAGCAACGATGAACGACAATCCGAAGATATTCTTAAAAGTAAAATCGAAGATGACCGCAATTTAAGAAGGACCATAGTTAGATGTATTGATATTATGATAACTGAAAAAGAGAAAGAACAAGCGAAAGAATTGATAGGTTTTGCTACCAAAGATAATCTCAATAAAGTGAAACTAACAAAACTTATCGCTTTGTCTGTTGATATTCCTGATATTATGGAAGGTAATGAAAAAAAACAAGTATTTTCACAATTATCAAACGATAAAATAACAAAAGTAATGTTAAACAACTATTTATGGTTCGATTATTATGATTGTAGATTAGATTTAATTCAGGCGCAAACAGAAAAGAAGCAAAAAATTTATCAAAATTATGATACTTACAAATGTGAAGAGGCGTTTAAAGATCTTACTATTACCATGGAAATGGAAAATCATACTATATTAGAAGTTATACGTCTTAAAGAATCGTCTTCTCTTGATAAAGAATCGTTAGATGTTGCATTAGATAATTTTAAAAAAAATATGGTAATAATTAATAGAATTATAAAAATAATTTCTCAAGTACCAAACCCACGTGAAGTAGATCCAGCTATACCTAACAAAAAACAATTTCAATTATATCATCATTACATTTGGAAATTATTATCCTATTTACAGAAACCGGATATTGTTAAAGATGCAATTCAAAAATATAAAACATTAATTAATACGCTTATGCAAAATACTAGTACAATTAAACTAGATGAAATTGGAATTAGGTTGTACGCATGTTCAGAGTTAGTTGATATTGAATTTTACATAACTTGTTTTGAATATGGTAAAGTTAAGTTAAAGAAAACATTTTCAGATATTGATGAAATAACTACGCGTATAGGTCAAACTTTAAAATACGGAAAATCAGATGATTTAACCGAAAACATACGTTCAATGGAACGCATAATAGATATAATGAACCAAAGTGTTTCTGATTGCGTGTTTGGTATTGTCATGGAACCCACAGATTTTTTTAGGTCAATTACCCTCGCTAGTACAAAACTAGGTATATTTGAACAACAGTTTTCAAAAAATTTGACCGAACGAAACTTGTTAAGCGGTGATTATTATAATTTTTTATTACAAACTCGAGATCTTATACAATTATTTAAAGATATAATATTTTTTGCGAAACCATTAAAGAAACCAATATTAGACTCAGCGAAAGCACCAGGAGGCAGCAAGGGAGGTAAAACTAGGAAACAAAAAAGAAATAGAAATTTAAGAAAAAGGGTGAGAAAATCAAAAAGAAATGGTAAAAAATAAATGTTATATAATATACTTGTAATGTTATAAGTGTATTATACTTTTCATAGCTCAACCTTTTATAACGCAGTAAAAAGGTTGATTACGATATTTTTCTAGTAGGAATCTCATTAGAGACAATGTAAATGGAATTTTCAGTAATGACAATATACTCGGTTCCAGACTTGTAGAACTTCGCAATAGTCGACGTGTACTCATCTTCGCTCTTAACCAATAGCTTCTCCCCAGTCGCCTCCTTAGCGCCAATGAGTGCTTTCTTATCGAGCGACGCGGTCCAATAATCAAGCAAAATAGGCTTATCATCAACAATGGCAAGTTTCGCGGCGTGTTTCATAGTAATATCGGAAGGCAATCGGTAGTTCAATCCAGACTCGGCGGCAGGAGCAGGAGCAGCAGGAGTAACAGGCTTTTGGGTAGTAGTAGGTTTTTGTTCTGACATTTTATATAATTTTAGATTTAAAGTCTTTAAATACTTATATTTAAAAATTGTTTTAATTTAAATATTATAAAATAAGATTAAGATATAATGAATACGTCAATTACAAACAAAGACAACAATTTTTCATTGCAAAATTTGGATAATTATAGGAAAAATATAGACAATAAAACGTGTGAGATTACTGAAAAATACTATATGTTAATTGCTGAGTATTTTAAATTTATCACTGAAAATATCAAAATAAAAAACAGCAATTTCGCAAAATTTATAATAACGCGAGGTCTAGACACAATAACAAATGTATTTAACAGTATTTTTTACTACACGAAAAATATAGACTTGACTTATTTTCATTGTCAGAAATCGTATTATTTTTATGTCGAGTTTGTTGGTCAAATATCGGAAGACGAAAAGATGTTTTTACAGTTGTCGTCACGCGATGCTACATTGTACGTTTATAAAAAAACTATATATGAAATCAATGGCGAAATTAAAAAAAATACAAACGCACAATTCGATTTAATTACAAATGGATTTCTAGATATTGTAAATAACTATATGAATATATACAAAACGTTTATTTATAAAATAATTCAAACAGACTATTTAAGTAAGAATCTAAATAAGAATATAGAAGTTTTTGAAAAAATATGTAAAAAAATAAATAAAACAAATTTAAATAAGGAAAATGTTGTTTTATTGAATGCTATAATCGATAAATTTTATTTTACAATATCGGATATAGATTATTTTTTTGATACAATCCAAGAATTTTTGAAAAAAATGAAACCCACTCATTTGAAAAAATATGAAAAAAAACTGTCTACCGAAGAAATGAGAGAAAATCTAAATGAATCACCTGAAAAGTTCATAATGTGGTTTTTACATCATTGAAATTGTAATTTTATATTAAATGGTTTTTCGCTGCTAAATACAATCCGTATATAAGTGCACCAATTATAACCAACGGAAGTATAAAATTAAAAAAAGGATTATTAAAAAACGAGTCTAAGGCTCTACCTATGTCGCTGCCATGTCCACCTTTAAGTTTACCACCCTTATATGTAGATTTATGTCCAATTTTAATCAACACACAAAAATACACAATCATCATAAAAGCGACGATACATAACACAATACCTACAGCGTTCATATTCTATATATTAACGCAATATAATATTAATAATTAGCGGTGCTTTGTAGCTACAACAATAAAGGATATAAAAGCTGCTATTCCAATTAAAAATAAAATCGGACCACCAATTTGAATTGTTTTTTGAAAACTTTCGCCACCTTTTTGTGATACGTCTCCAATACTGTGTATAGTTTCTCCTAAGTTTTTTATGTATTTATTTGATTTTTCGCCAAAAAACTGTTTTTTATGAAAAAAGAAAAAATATGAACCTAACGTGATGAATAAACCTATACTGATATAAACCCACTCTAAAATTTCTAATCTTTTCATTCTATATAAATTATATTTTATATTATTTTCTAAACATTTTCAAAACTAATAGTAATATTTTTCTTGCGAATTTTCTTTTTCTTATCCTTCAAATTATTTACCATATTTTCGGAATTTTTCTGAGATATATTCTTGTATTCGTTATTAAGTACGACTTTAAGAAATTCATAAATAATCATCAAGACATTTTCGTCACATTTGCCGACAATTAAAACACTACCTGTCCTGAATATCATAAAAGACACTTCATTAATATTTTTATACAATGATTTATTTTCTTCGGAAATTTGACTCCCACATTGTATTCCTACATCAGGATTATAATAAAACTTACATTGTATACCTGGATAAGAGCACGGATCATAAATCGATTGAATATTGTATTTCATTTTTAAAATATCATACAATTCTTCACGGTTAATAAAGAACCCACAATTAAAATTCGAATTGATTAACACGGTTTCTTCAGAGTTCTCTTTATACGCTAATCCCTGGTCTTTAATAAACGGCTGTAAAATGTCTATTACTTGGTTAAGCAACAATTGAAATGTGGTCTCATTTTGGACGCCAGGTATTTCCAACTTCCCAGTATTAA
>Ga0114978_10003824_pt1 | contig 12268 bp, 10 predicted proteins | sample S_140212_EF_Meta_FD_87027 | JGI IMG/M metagenome (GOLD analysis project Ga0114978, IMG submission 87027) | Freshwater microbial communities from Lake Simoncouche, Canada to study carbon cycling - S_140212_EF_MetaG | ecosystem: Environmental > Aquatic > Freshwater > Lake | place: Lake...
TAACCCTAAAGAACCATTCATTTTTCGGAAATCTAAAAAATCATCTTCATCAAAATCGTCCCCCGTGGTCTCTAATATTAATTTATTTTTTTCTTTTCTTGCTGATTCAGGAATTGGTGGTGCTCCTCCCGCTTCAGGACCTGGAGGTGGTGGTGCTCCTCCACCCATTTCATCTCCCCCACCTTCTGGCGGTGCTGCGGCACCCTCAGTTCCACCTGAAACAGGCTTATATAATCTATCCACAGTATCAAATATACCTGTTTTAGTAACAATTGTTGCGGTATTGTCAAGTTCTGCCGAGACAGCTCTTTCCATTCTAATTTGTAGTAATTCATTTTTGATTTCATCATCTGAGAATCCAAAAATATGTTTTTTAGCCCATGTTGCTGATGTAGGTTGAATTGATTTTGGAATTTCGGTAACCATGTCTTTGTATAATGTTACTTTTTCTTTCCATACATCAATCATCAATAGATCTGCCTGTTTTGATGGGTTAGTAAGTTGTAATGTAAAGTTAGATAATTCATCCTCAAACCCCATTAAGAATAGGTGAATGATTGCAATCTTATTCATTTCCGCAATTGCAGATTTTTGAATTCTATTAATTGTTCTTGCAAAACGAATATCTAATAATGATAGGTTTTTACCGTCTCCGACAGGCTCCTCAAAACCTAAATAAGCCTTAGGGATTCTAAGTGCTGTCACAAGTTTCTTTTGGATGTATTCAATATCGGCAATTTCCGATAAGTTAGTAGCTCCTGGTAATGTTGTTATAGGGTCAGGTGCGGATGCGTCACGAACAGGAATAAAATAATCTTGATCTACCGCCATTTGATTAAATCGTAAATCAACATTTCCTGTTTTTCTGTCAACAACCTGATCTCTTTTAAATTTGTTTGCAACACGTTGAACGTATGCTTCAACATCCTTGTCGTCCATATTACCAACAAAAACTTTAAACATTCTTCTTTCAGGTGCTCTTGATGTTCTATAAATTAACATCGCATCTTCGGATAAAACTAATTGTTTCCAAATACGACGAGCCTTTTCTAACATTGATGTTCCGTAAGGAAGTTTTCTGTCATCACCTAAAAGTCTAAAATGTGCGACCTCCCAAGTATTAAATTCAGCGTCTCTTGCTTTCCAAACAAATTTTAATGCTTTTCTGTTAAAATCAACTGTTGCCTGATAAGTTCGTGAATCAATTCCTCTTTCTAATCGTTCAATTTCGATGTTTGGTAATTGTAAACAACCTGTAATTCCTTTCTCAGTGTCTAATTTTAAATAAACAAAGTTATCACCATACTTACACATGTTTCTAATCCACATTGGTAAATTGGTGTTTATATCTAATGTGTTAACAAATAAGTCAACTAAAATACTTTTAATTCTTTTTGATTCTGAGTAAACTTGTAATACATACCCATTTTGGTCAGGTGTTGTGGATTCTTCCCCATATATATCTAAAGCGGTTGAGATCTCAGGAGTATATTCCATAGATTCGTAATCATAAAAGGCGGCCAATCTTGTTGGTTCATAATAAATCGCCTGAGTGTATAGATTATTTTCAACTTTAGCCCAATTTGTGCTTAAATAAAGAGATTGTTGATTTTGTAATTTTACTCTCTCATATTCTGCTTTATCTTGAGTTTTTAAAATTTCTTTTTTATCTAACTTATAGTCAGGTTGACCCTGTCCTAATGTTGAATTCGGTCCAAATGTCTTTGATAACCTTTGCCAAACCGTTAGATTTTGATTATTATTTTCCATATTAAAAATTTAACTATAGAAATAAATATTTCAATAGTTAGTTAGATTGACATGATTTGTAATTAATACATTAAATACTCATCTATCCCAACTGATATGTAAGTTTCTGAATCTACAATAATTGCCTCAATTATGTCAACGACAGGTGTAGAACTTGGTGTTGGTGTTGGTGTTGAAGTTGGTGTAACCGTTGGTGTAACCGTTGGTGTTACCGTTGGTGTTACCGTTGGTGTTGGGGTTTGACTTGGTGGTGGTGTAGGAGTCACACTTGGGTTTGGGGTTTGCGTTTGAACAATAGGAGTAACCTCTAGTTTTGGGGATGGCGGGGCACTTTTTTTGCTAAAAGTATTTGGGAAAACTTTTTGCCCGACAGTTATTTGACCTGGCACAACCAATCTTGATCCATTTGCAATCCTTCCCGATCTTTTTCTAAAATCTAAACCCATCTTATTATTTTATTAAACCACCAAATAACCAACCATATTTTTGATAGTCGTCCCTTGATGGACCATTATTATTTAACCCCATTCTTTCGTTTACCACATTTTGATTTGGGATTTGAGGATCAAAATGTGTTTCATTCTTAACTGATTCATTGTTAACGACCGACCAAGAATTAATCATAAATTTTGCCTGTTCTGTTACCTTTTCTAATTTTGAGAATGAAGATTCCGCAATGTAAATGGCTATGGAAATACCCATTATTAGGTCATCATGTTGTCCTTTTTGGTGGTCAGGTCTTCCGTTAATATATACGAAAGTATTCATTTCGTTATATAATCGAACACTTCTAATTTTAAACTTATGTCTAACCCACTCCTCAAATGCCGCAATAATCTGAACTCGTTTGTTGTTAAAATTTATTCCAGGAATTTTTTCGCCAGACGTTTTATTTACCGCCCAAATATTAAATGGGTCCACCCCCTCAACATATAAATTTTTATATCCAAGTTCTTGCATTTTTCTAACCGTTGTGATACCCATACCACCGGTGATATCCACTACCACAAACGCATTATACATCATACCCCACTTATATGCTACTTCCGCTAAAGTATCCGGTGGAATTTTTCCAACATATTCTAAAACTTGTTCTCTTTCATCAAAATCAATTATTTGAATTGTTGAGAAATCCTCACTATCTCCTCGAGAAACGTCGACACCCATAATGTATTTATGACCCTCAACCGGTTCTTTCCAAATCCATAAAGAATTACCCATTAATTTTGATGGTGGGTCTTGTAATGAGTTATTTTTAATTTCCTCAAGTTGTTTATTATCAAATACGTTATCACCCGAACCTAAAAATTCACAATTTAACTCTTGGTTAATTTTTCTTTTATCATATTTAAGTTTTTTAACCATCTTTTCATACCAACTTGAACATGGTTTGTATCCTTGATTAAAAAAATGTTGTAATTCGTCATAATCTCTTTCGTATGGATCAACATGAGCAAAAGAGATGTTTTTTGACATATCAAAGTCTTCCTTATTTAAAAAATAATGAATTAAATCATCAGTAGGAACCAAATAAAGATCTTTAGCATATCTTGGATCTCTATACCAAAACATCTCCGAGATTTTAAATTGATTCATTCCTTTTAGCGATTGGTCATAAATCTCGTAGTAAATTGGATCATATCCGTTAGGTGTAGAAACAACAATTACCTTACCACCTGTTGATAAGGACGCCATACAAGCCGCCCAAAAATCACTATCGGCTTCAATAAAGGCCGCCTCATCAAATACAAGAACTGTAGGTGTATAACCTCTTAACGCATCTCGTGATGTTGCAACCGCCTTTACCTCACAACCATTTGTTAATTTGTAATGTCTTTGTGAGTTTTTATCATTAGAAAATCCCACACCAACCCATGATGGCCATTGATCAACAAAGGCTCTAACTTTATTTGCCATCTCCATTGACGTATCAAGTTTGTTGGCGATAATTAGAATTTTTTCGGGTTGGGTTTTTTTAGCGAAAACTAATCTTTTTGATACCCATGCTGCCGTTACAGTGGATACTCCCGCTTGACGATATTTTAACGCAATATTCTCTTCAAAATCTTCATAATCCTTCAGTAAGGATAATTGATCTGGAAATAATTCTAGTGGAACATACTTTGAAACTGTATTATCGTAAGTTTGTAGGTATGTTCTCAATGCATATGGGGTGTCTTGCATACACCTCACATATTCAATCATTACTTGTTCTTTAGTTAAACCCATATGATATAAATATCATTTCAGGTTTTTTGTTGTAAAGATTACTTTTTTCCTATTGAAAACATTCTACCGATTGGTAATTCCATTGGGGCCTCGTCAGAGAACATGGTCATTTTTTTTGGTTTACGAAGTATCATTGATTCAGATTCTTTTTTAGAAGATTGTTTTTTTCTTTTTTTCTCTTCCTCTATCATTCCCAAAATTTTTTTTTCTAAAAATTTTTCTAATCCTTCGTTAGTTTTTTTCTTTTTGTATTTTACGGTTTTTTCGGGGTGTATTTTTTCCGGCATTTTTTTGTATTCTTTTTTGGTTGTTGAGTCAGAAAACTCTTTAGCCATTTTACACCACTTACATTTTTTGTCAGAACACTTATTACAACGAGCCCAAAATAACCCTTGTTGTGCTTTAGATTCGAATTTTTCTTTAATTACACCTTCCGTTGGCATACCATCATTTTTTCCATCAGGATCGGGAGTCCCTTCATCTTCAGGGTTATTATAATTAACAGGTTGGTTACCACCAAATTCGTTATTATTTAATAAATCATCGACCGTAGAATCTTCAGTCATTTCACCTTCATTTTGCGTTAGTTGAATTGTGTTTCCACTAACGGTAACTTTTTGTGTTTTTCCTGGAGGTGGCGTAGGAACTGTTAGATCTTTAGAATCAACGGGAGCTGTTAATTTTTTTTGAGAGGTAGTCACCTCAGTCCAAGCTTCTTTGGTTTCCTCTTTTTTATACTTTAAAAATTTTTCAACCATCAAATTAATTTGATTATTACTCATTTTTGATACCGTATTGATCGATAAACCATTTTCCATTAGAAAAATTATTTTTTTATTACTTTTCATAAACAACCTCTTTTTCAAACTGTAATACTATATCTCTTTCATATAGTTTGTCTTTTACGCTACTTTCACTTTCACCAAATTGGAATACCAATCTTTTAATTATTGAGAAATCTTTATCTTCAGTTTCTTTTTCCCATCCTGAAGCAATAACTCCATCCATAGAATCGATAACAGAAAAAACATCAGAATCTTGAACCAACTCAAACCCTACTTCTTCGTTAATTAAAGTCCCAACCTTCCTAATATATTCCAAATCAGGAGGTGATGGGTATCCATTTGCGGGTTTTGATTCCCAATTTTCACCAAATACTTCTAAAGTGTCGGAAAAAATAAATTCATAAATGTTATCTCCCTTATAGTTGGGTCCTAAACCATTTATGTAAACTAAATAATTCATAAAAACTTTCCTAATTTAGTTACACGAACCTCGTTAATACCCTCTTTAAAGATTAAATTACCTTTTGTTGATAGACCCATAAGTTTAACTCTTGGGTTTTCTCTGATATAATCCAATGCGGTATCAAGTTGTTCTGAAGACTCAGACAACCTCACAATATTTTCTTTATTGTTTTTATAAGTTTGACTTGTTTTTCTTTCTTTTTTAAGTTGATACTCTTTTTCTTCTTCTTCATTTATAATGAAATATTTTGAAAGAACTTTGTCAACTGAGGATTCGGCAAAAGTCCCATGTGTAAACGTATCTACGTTAGGGTAGTGTTTTCTTCCCTTTCTTCTATCTTTGTGGTAATCGTCATCATCAAAATCTTCCTCAAAATCATTTTCATTTTCATGAGTTAATTTTTTAGTCATTCCAGCAGTTAAAGCCCCACCCATTAGATTATTAAAAGCATCTCCAAGATTATCAAAACCTTCTGCCATTTCAGGTTCAGCCGGTGGTTCAGGAACTATATCCGTATTTTCTTCTTCGAATGATACTTCTTCCTCATCACCCCCATCCTCATCTTCGTCAGTCCCTTCTAACTTATCAATTATTTGTTCAATATCATCTTCATCCAATACGTCAACATCAATTGCCGATAATATCGAATTAATAATGTACTTTATCTCTTTATTTGAAAGTTCTTTTTCTTCTTCGTAAGATCTGATTTTTTGTGATAATTTACCAACAAGGATTTGTATTCTTTTAAGGTCTGAAACCTTTTTTTCTTTTGGTTTTTCCTCAATGTCAACCTCAGTTTCCACTTCTTCATCACCCATTGGTGGCATATCACCACCCATATCACCTTCAGCTGGTGGCATATCACCACCCATGTCTGCAGGAGGTGCTCCCATATCACCACCCATGTCTGCAGGAGGCATACCCCCAATATCACCACCCATATCAGCGGGAGGTGGAGCACCTAAATCGGCACCCATATCTGCAGGAGGTAAAGCGCCCATATCACCTCCCATGTCAGGTGGTGGTGGAACTCCTAAATCAGCAGGGGGTGGAGGAGGTGTTGCAGGTGCGGGCGGAATTGCTGGTGGTGGAGGTGTTGGTTCCGCATCAGCAGCCGCAGCTTTCTTTTTTTTAGTCTTTAGTATGAACTTTTTTTTTTGCTCGCCAATTAGCGAGATACCTTCTTCATTTTCGTGAAGGACATTGATTTCCCTCGCCATTAAGTTAAGCCTTTTCAAGGCCTGTGAATAAGAAGGATAATATTTTCTACCCTTCATCGGTTCAATATAGTCAGAATCAGACTCATTTATCGACATTTTGATGATATACCCTTGTCTTTCTTTTTCAATGATATATGTATTGCCATCGGCAAAGTCTATACTATATTCTGTAGATTTGGTCTCATTTACGTTCTGTGGGATATTTTCTTTATAACGAGCAATTTCCATTATTCGTCTTAGTTTATCCATTCCCTCAAGTTTTTCACTCCCAATAGGTTTTAAGCCTCCCATAGTATTTTTTATTTAATGTAAATTATTTTTTCTTAATAAATATATCGATAAATATAATTATTTTATTTTGTGGGGTTTTATTGTTTCATAGAAAGTTTTTTATCAATAATTCCGGTAGGAGCATCGTATAGCTTTTCAACATACCCATTTCTTCTGAGAAGTTTAAATACTAAATTTTCTAGCGACATCTCACCACCTTTTTCCAAACCACAGCTTCTAAAGTTTTTAAGTTTTTCTTTATATTTTTTAACGACAGATTTAATTTCATCAGGATCCTCATCTTCAATGTTGTCAACAACACCGTCTATAATTCTCATCCACTGACTTGCCTTTTCTTTTAACAATTCTTTATCAATGTCATCTATTCCTATTTTTTTAGGTTTATTCATCCACATATCATACAAAATTGAATATATCCCACTACTAAATGTTGTTTCGTCTTCTTTCTGAACGAAACACTCAACATCATACCCAAATAATTTAATGTTGTGCTTTTGATTGAACACAACCTTTTTTAAATCAAAAAACTCAAGGTATAAATCTTGTGTATTGGTAGGAAATTGATTAAAATTAACGACAATATGTAAATCTATGTCCGAATATTTTGACCAATTGTAATTTACGAGAGATCCGATCATAATGATGTCCGTTACTATTACATCAACACCTAAAAAATCTATAAAAATATTTGCAGTCTCCAAAAGTTTTTCTCTAACTTCAGGTTTCATAGTATATGACTTACCTTTTTTTTCCCAAATTTTTGAATTTAGTTCGTCCTGAGACTCAAAACTTTTTATAATGTCGGTAGTATCCATAACAATAAATACCAACTAATTATAGTTTCTTGTATTTGTGGGCTTTTGAAATGTTTGTATTAAAAAAATTTCCTTGAGATTGAGCCATTCTGAATTGAGTATATTTTTGATGTGGTATATCATCATACTCATACCTTACTCCGTTTTTAAACTCGGTAATCATTTTTTTGGTTATTGTATCATATTGTGTTCTAACAATATTTGATGATTGAACTTCATTTAAAATTGTAGTTCCGCTAATTATTTCGCTCGTTATCGCCATCTGGTTCTCTTAATGGGGTTATGTCATCTATATGACGAAGTTTATCCATAATGTAATAATGAACTTCGTCTTCGTAAACATTAAAACCATAATCTCTAATTGTTCGGTCTACTTCCTGAACCAATGGTTGGAAGTTTAAGTGTAACCCCATTAACTCTGCCGTATAATACGGAGGTTTTTCAATGTCCTTTTGTGTCCAACCCTCCCTTTGAAAGAACTGCCTTAGTTTAAGGTAGGTTTTTTCTAACTCTTTTGTTAGTTCCAAAGACTCCGCAAATTTTCTCCAACTTTCCATAATGATAAATATATGAAAAAAAAATCCACTCGAAGGTGGATTTAATTTAATTTAATCTTGGGGGATTATTTTACTTCTTCGAACTCAACATTTTGGAAGTCTTCATCAGTTACTTCGTCATTTGATGTTGTTTGATTTGTTTGTTCATACAACTTCTGACTTACTTCTTGGAATGTTTTATTAACCTCTTCGATCAAAGTTTTAACTTCAGAAATTTCTTTCTTATTACAAGCCTCCCTAAGTCTTTCAACCATAGAGTTGATTTCCGTTTTTTCCAATTCACTAATTTTATCTCCAAGATCTTCCATTGATTTATCGACTTGGAACATTAATGAATCCGCAGAATTTAGAGTATCAACATCTTCTTTAAGTTTTTTATCGGACTCGGCATTCATTTCGGCTTCTTGTTTCATTCTCTCAACCTCTTCTTTTGACAAACCAGAAGATGACTCAATTCTGATTGATTGTTGTTTGTTAGTTGCGTTATCAACGTCAGAAACATTAATAATTCCATTCGCATCAATATCAAAAATTACCTCAATTTGTGGAGTTCCTCTTCTTGCTGGTGGAATACCATCAAGGTGAAATTTACCAATAGTTCGATTATCCTTAGCCATTGTTCGTTCTCCTTGAAGGACGTGTATTTCTACCGATGATTGGTTATCAACCGCAGTTGAGAATTTTTCGGATTTTTTAGTAGGTATTGTTGTGTTTGAATTAATCAATTTTGTAAATACGCCTCCCATAGTCTCAATACCTAAAGAAAGTGGGGTAACATCTAACAATAATACGTCAGTAACATCACCGGCTAACACCCCACCTTGAATTGCGGCACCTAAAGCAACGACCTCATCGGGATTAACCCCTTTTGATGGTTCTTTACCAAAAAACTTTTTAACTGCGTCTTGTATTGCAGGAATACGAGTAGATCCCCCAACCAAAATAATTTCATCAATATCTGATGGATTTAACTTAGCGTTTTTTAATGCTGATTTACAAGGATTGATTGTTCTATCAACTAAAGATTGAGTTAATTGGTCAAACTTAGATTTTGTAATAGTCATCACTAAATGTTTAGGACCTGTAGAATCTGCGGTCACATAAGGGAGATTAATTTCTGTTTGTGGTGAAGAAGATAACTCAATTTTAGCTCTCTCTGCCGCTTCACGAAGTCTCTGAAGAGCCATAGGATCTTTTGAAATATCCATACCATTGTCTTTTTTGAATTCTGAAACCATATAATCGATCAAAGTTTGATCAAAGTCGTCACCACCTAAGTGAGTGTCACCATCAGTTGACAATACCTCAAACACACCATCACCAAGTTCCAATACAGAAACATCGTGTGTTCCACCACCACAGTCAAATACAACAATTTTCATGTCTTTTGACATTTTATCTAAACCATAAGCTAATGCCGCCGCAGTAGGTTCGTTGATGATTCGTCTTACTGTAAGTCCTGCGATTTCACCCGCCTCTTTTGTTGCCTGTCTTTGAGCATCGTTAAAGTAAGCGGGAACCGTAATAACGGCTTCAGTGACAGATTGACCCAAATAGTCTTCTGCTGTTTGTTTCATTTTTTGAAGGATTGCTGCAGATATTTCTTGAGGAGAATAAGTTCTATCGTTAATCTGAACTTTTGGTGAATTTTGTTCATTAACAACTTTGTATGGAACTTTTGATGTTTCTTCTTTAATTTCGTTAAAAGAAGACCCCATAAATCGTTTAATAGAGTAGATAGTTTTTTCGGGGTTTGTAACCGATTGTCTTTTAGCCGGATCCCCAATTTTTCTTTCACCATCTTTAACAAATCCAACGATCGATGGTGTTGTTCGTTTTCCTTCGCTATTTGCCAATATGATAGGTTCTTTCCCCTCCATTACTGCCACACACGAGTTAGTTGTCCCTAAGTCAATTCCAATAATTTTTCCCATAGTTTTATTTCATTTTTATTTTTTATTTTATTTGCCAATTTTACACTAAATTTATGCCATTACAAAAATACTGACATTTTGTCATATAATCAAGTATTATTTTATCATATTGTAAATGATGGACTTTTAGTTTGATTATTCTTAATATTTGTAAAAAGAAAAGTATGTTAGAATTTATGGATGAAGGAAGCGAAAAAGTAAAGAAAAAAAGCGATAGTGGAACCCCTGTTTTGGATAATTTCAGTAAGGACCTTAACAAATTAGCCGAGGAAGGTAAATTAGACCCTGTAATTGGTAGAAAAAAAGAAATATTAAGAATTGCTCAGATTCTATCTCGAAGAAAAAAAAATAACCCAATTATTATTGGTGAACCTGGGGCAGGAAAGACTGCGATTGTAGAGGGTCTTGCGATGATGATTCATGATGGTGAATGTCCTAAAAACTTAATGGATAAAAGAATTGTATCATTAGATATGAATTCAATAGTTGCAGGGACAAAATATAGAGGTCAATTTGAGGAAAGAATGAAAGTGATTATTGAGGAATTACAGGCGGCTCCAAACATTATTTTATTTATTGATGAAATTCATACAATTGTAGGGGCAGGAAATAGTTCAGGTTCGTTAGACGCATCAAACATATTTAAACCGGCACTTTCTCGTGGTGAGATCCAATGTATTGGGGCAACAACTCTTGATGAATACCGAACTAACTTTGAAAAGGACGGAGCATTAGAAAGAAGATTTCAAAAAGTTGTTGTAGATCCCTCAACAAAAGAAGAAACTTTTGAGATACTAAAATTAAGTAAGGAAAAATATGAAGACCATCACAAAGTCACATATGATGATAATACATTAAAAACTTTTGTTGAGTTAGCTGATCGATATATTACAGATCGTGAGTTTCCTGATAAGGCGTTTGATATTTTAGATGAAGTTGGTGCAAGAATGCAAATTGACATTAAACTTCCCGAAGAAATTGAGAAACTTAAAGAGGAGGCCAATAAAATCAAACAAGAAAAATTGGATGTTATCAAAAGACAAGACTACGAACAGGCTGCGGAACTTCGTGATCGCGAAAGAAGTGTTTTGGTTAAACTTGAAGATGAAAAGAAAAAGTTTGAGGAACGTTTAAGAAGTAGTAAAAGAAACATACCTGAAGAACTTATCTACGAGGTCGTATCAAACATGACTAAAATCCCAATTTCAAATATTAATGTTGATGAAAGAAATAGTTTGATAAGTCTTACCGAAAACTTAAATTCAAAAGTGATAGGTCAAGATGAGGCGGTAACAAAAATTACTAAAGCAATCCGTAGAAATAGAATGGGGATTAAAGACCCGAATAAACCAATTGGGTCATTTATTTTCTTAGGGTCAACCGGTGTTGGTAAAACATATTTAGCAAAACAATTAGCAAAACAAATTTTTGGTAGTGAAGACAACATGATTCGTATGGACATGAGTGAATACCAAGAGAAACACACCATTTCTCGTTTGATTGGTTCTCCTCCAGGATATGTTGGTCATGATGAGGGAGGTCAGTTGACGGAACAAGTTAAAAACAAACCTTACTCTGTTGTATTATTTGATGAGATTGAAAAGGCACATAAAGACATTTTCTCAACACTTCTTCAGTTGTTGGATGATGGTCACATTACGGATTCACTTGGTCGTAAAATCAACTTCAAAAACTGTTTGATCATTATGACATCTAATATTGGTGTTAGGAAATTACAAGATTTTGGAACTGGTGTTGGTTTCAAAACAACAAAAAGTGAGGTTGTTATTGAAGAAGAGAAACATGAAGTTTTAAAGAAAGAACTTAAAAAGTTTTTTGCTCCCGAATTCTTAAATCGTATAGACGACGTTATTATCTTTAACTCACTTGAGAAAAAACATATTGATCTTATAACAAGTCTCGAGATAGATAAATTATTAAAAAGGGTGTTGGAAAAACATTATAATTTCACATACGAACAGGATCTTGTTGATTACATATCCAAAGTAGGTTTTGATGAGACATTCGGGGCAAGACCAATCAAAAGAGCGATCCAAGATAAGATTGAGGATTTAATTTCGGAAAAAATCTTGATGATGGAGATCGAAGAAAACAAAGATTATGTCTTGAAGGTTGAGAATGATGAGGTTGTTGTTTCTAATAAAGAAGAAAAAGTCAAAAAAACAAGGAAAAAGAAAGAATAA
>Ga0114978_10003825_pt1 | contig 12268 bp, 10 predicted proteins | sample S_140212_EF_Meta_FD_87027 | JGI IMG/M metagenome (GOLD analysis project Ga0114978, IMG submission 87027) | Freshwater microbial communities from Lake Simoncouche, Canada to study carbon cycling - S_140212_EF_MetaG | ecosystem: Environmental > Aquatic > Freshwater > Lake | place: Lake...
ATCTACTTCATTCTTAATTGTGTTATAGAAGTCTTCTTCATTATCTATTCCATTATAATTAAAGTTCCACTTGGTGAATTTCTTATTCATTAAACTTTCTACAAGTTTCTTACCTTTTAACGAGATAGGGTTTTTTACTTCTATTGAACTTTCTGTTGTCTTCTTAATCTTACCTTGTTTTTCCTTTCTTCTTCTAATGACTTCATTATAGACTGCCTCCTTATATTTTTGACCTCCTACTTTTAATGCTTGTTTGGTTTCCTTACCTTTAACCATCTTCTTTGGGACATAATTTAATGCTTTCGCTACACTTTCAAACCTAATCTGCTTTCCAAATGGAATATTAAGACCTTTGAGGGCAACTTTGAGGGCATCGCTATTAATACTCATTTTATATACTATATTTAGATAATATTCCTAAATAAATTGGAAATTAGAAATTCAATTAATTTGAATATCAAAATCTATTAAATCCATATATACTCTAAACTCTTATTCACTCTTATTTAGTTATATATTACACAGCATAATTGTATAATATATAGCACAGCATTCTTTTTACAAACCATATATGGTCTAACTATTTTTCGCATACCATTCTTTAAATGTATTACCTTTAAACACAATATCTCTAATAGTTTGTGAATTAAAGTTTGCTTGATAATTAGTGTCTTTACTAAATTGTTTTAATAATTTTATTTCAGCATCTTCCTTACTAATAACCTTTTCTTTCTTTTCAGGTTTAACTTCTTCCTCTACAATACTCATCACAATATTTTCCTTTTCTTTCTTTTTCTTAATTTCTTTCTTCAAATGCTTTGGTATAATTTTAGTTGCTTTATATTCAGCATAGTCTGCTATGGTATATGGTTCAGGATTTTCAGGAGGTGCAAATCCACTCTTCTTATAGTCATAATCTTTATCACCTATGTAAGGGTAAATAGGGTCTTTCTTCAAATCAATTTCAAATTTTTTATAAACAGGTCTTCCTTCTGTATCAAATTTATCTGTCTTCTGTTTCGGTATAACAAAGTCTTTTCCTAATTTCTCTAATTTTTCTTGAACTCTTTTTTGTTTCTCTGCTTCAAACCAAATCTTATCCATTTCCTTTTTAACTTTTGGTTCATTTTTCTTTGGTCTTCCTGCCTTTCCTTTATTCTTTTCTTTCCATTCTTTTTTCAATTCTTTCTCAATATCTTTTACCATCTTCGTCTGTCCTGTTTGTAGTTTCCTTTTTGCACGATAGTTAATATTTACCGCCATCATTTTTTCTTTCCAATTATTATATTTAGCATCATCTTCTTTCATAGCATAATAGTAGTCATTTTGTTTTTTATTATAATTTTCTCTATTACCTTCACGATAAACTCTTTGTGCGTTTTTCAACTGCTCTTTGCGTCTTGCTTTCTTTTCTTCTTCACTTAATTTAAGTTTCTTTCCTGAACCTAATCCACCTTCACCAATTAATTTTATATCTTCCTGTTTCAATACATAAATAGGTGTCATACCATCTGCACCCTTTGGAACAAAAGGATTTATAATCTTATTTTTTATCAAGTGTTGGACTTGTTCGTCAGTAAGCACATAATTTTTGGTGTAATCCATTTATATACTATATAAAGAAAATAATTCCTAAATATAGAATTTATAGGGGTTTAAAATACTCTTTCAATAATCTTAAATTTTCATCAGGTTTATCACTCCATATTTCCAAGAAATCTTCATAGTCTTTTAAATATGTATCGTTAATATGTCTATGAGTCAAATCATAATCACACGCTACACAATACCAACCACACTGACTACTTCTAATATTTTGTATTTGTTTTTTACTATATGCTATTGGTTTAAATTCTTTAAAATAATCTTCAACTTCTTTCGGCATATCAAGTCCAAAAGGGTCAAAGTATAAACACTTAACAACACGATATTCATCATCATTATCACTATCTCTATCAGCATCACAATATAACCGAGCATAGACCCAGTGAGTCCCTTCACCAGCATCGTAATTTTGCATATTAATATAATATGACCCTAAATCCTTTGGTAATGTATCTAATCTATCTTTATTTACTATACCTATTAATGGAAGATTCAATCTACTACTTAATTCTTCTATATCAAAGTTTGTAATCATATATTATACAATAACATAAGATTTTATTTTTATTCGTCTTCATTATACATTCCACTTTCTATCTCCATACATCTCCTACAATATTCAGCATTATACAAAGCACTTTCATCACATTTTTCTCCATTTCTATTTATTCTACAACATTCAATTTTTACCAACCCTGATGCTACTTTACATTCTTCACAATTCCATAATTTTTCATATCCTTTCAAGCAACCACGATTATATAATTTTTCTTTACAATAACCGAAAGCACAATCAGGTTCATCTTTTTTAGTCCATTCTAAATTTCCATCTACAATATTTAAATCATAATTAACTATAATATACCCACAATTAAAATTTCCATAATCAATATGAGACTGCTCGTATTCACTTCTCCAACCACAAAACTTACAAGCATCATCTTCATAAATTTCTTCTACCCCTAAATCAATCTCACATTCATCGTCTATATGTAATTCTTTATCCCAAGTTTCTTTATCCCAAAATGATTTTCCAATAAACGCCCTACAATCATCATCACCTTCTACTTTCATTATTATACCATCTCTTGCTAATGCTTTTTCTATTTTTGAATTTTTATAACAATCCAAGCATAACATAAATTCATTACTATCATCATATTCATACACAGCACAATCATAGTGGATTTTTGCATTACATTCAACACAAAATACTTTCTCCTTTAAAAAAAATTTACCATTACAGGTTTCACAGCGAGGGACGACGACAACAGGTTTGGAAGACATTTTATATACTATATTGAGAAAAAAATTTCAAATATTCCTAAATAATTCCTAAAATATATATTACTGAAAATACATATTTTACTTTTTATCAACTACTACGACAGCATTTATGGTCTGCGAACTATTAATACTTTTATAAGCAGGATTCTTGACTGCATCTATGGTAAGAGAACTTGGACGACAACCTCCTTGAATTTTAACCTCCACATTCACTTCTTTATTTATGCTAAACATATCGTTTATTAAATTTTGAAGCATTTATATCATATAATTAGAAATTAATATAATCCTCTTCCTCCATAATATAGACCACTACCAACAAGTTTATTCAATTGACTTTGTGATATACCACCATATCCGCTGTCAGTTCCTCCTTGCTGTAAATAAGTTGTTGGCACAAACGGATTCATAGCAGGACTATCCATTCTTTGATAAGGAGACATAAAACCATAATCACTTGGCGTTTCAATTTGACTTGGTTTAACATTAGCACTCATTCTCGCTCCCATTCTTTCAGCATCAGCAACAGATACATTATCCATAATAGCATTAGTCAATTTTAATCCTCCGTAGTTATTTTTAAGTGCTTGTTTGAATGCTTGTGATTGAGTAGCACCACGACCTTTCTTAACTCGTCTCATACCAAGACCCATTTTAGATAAATCAAATGAATCCTTCGCATAAGTAGAACCAACATCATAAATTAAACTTTCAGCATCAGGATATTTTCCAGCAAGTGTATCTTGTGCTATACCTCTATATTGTGGTGGTAGTTTATCAATTTCTCTATCAAGTGCTTCAACCGCATACATTTTTGCATCTTGTTTTAATGATTTAAGACCTGATTTAGGGTCAAATTTAATACCCATTTTACCTTTCGCAGGTTGAATACTATCAACCATACTACTTCCTGCTCTTCCTAATGTTTCACCTAACATAGCACCAGCAACAGGGTTTCCAGTATAAGCACCAATTGCCGTTCCTACTGCGGTTGCTCCTATACTAATAGCGTGTTTCCCAACTTTCTTTGCTCCACTAACAAACTGCTTTTTTCCTATACCTGTAAATTTTTTAAGAGTTTGAAAGAAACCTGAACCCTTAATTTGATTCTTTTCTGCTTCACTCATACCTCTCATAGAACGGATAATTTTCATATACTCTTTTCTCGCATCAGCAGGAGACATTCCTCTTAAACCTGCTCCCACCTTATTTGAGTAAGCATCACTTGCGTATTTTGAAGCAATATTACCAACAACAGCACCTGACATTCCAGTAGGGTCTCCTAATGCCATAGAAGCAAGAGTAGTAGCAACAGGTATTCCCTCCTCTATTGCGTGTTTTCCAATTTGTTTATACACATTCATAGCATCTTTTGAGGTTAATGCTTTTCCAGCAGGTTTAATAACTTCTTTATCTACAAATTTAATTGCTTTGTTCGCACCTGACTTAATATCTTTACCAAGTTTCTTAAATGCTTTACCGATATTGATTCCTGAACCTTTCATCATAGTTGCTTCAATTTCGTCAGGAGACATCATAATCCTAACTCCTTTATTTCTTTTAAAACCACTCATTAGTTTTTTAGCATTAGGTGCTTTAAATAAAACAACTTCGCTTCCTTTATCGCTTCCCATTTGTCTAACAGGAATATTAATTGCTCCACCGCTCATAAGTTTATGTGCCTGAATAGGCGTTAAGTGAATTTGATGAGGAATATACATCTTTTATAATATATCTAAACATTTTAATTTTACGCTAAATAATTATGTAATATTATCATTACCTGATTATTTTATTATCAAATTCGTATTAAATTTATTTACTGAATTCTTGCACCTGTGGTGAGGTCAATTACCATCTCACGCTCAAATTCCACAAACACCATTAGGTCTGTTGAAACAAGAGAAGAATTTGTGCCTACAATTTGGACTGAACGACTAACTCCTGCTTCTGCTGGGAGAATACGAGAGCAGTTTCCGTAATAATATCTCATACCACGACTGAAATCTTCTTGCGAGATAAGACCTGATGTTAGACCAGTAGTTAGACCTCCGTTCAACTGATTAGATTGAGATAATTCGTGAGTAAATGCCTCAAAATCATACATCTCATTATTCATAAATAAATTAACACCACTTACTAAAATATTAAAGTTTGTTAAAGTAATTGGGTCAGGAGTTGCACCTGATGTAGAAAATGGAGAAGTAATTGTTGAAATTCCAGTAGCAGAAGTTCCAATACAAAGATTGGCGGATTTAGAAATAAATGGGACTACAAGAACGCTCTTAATATTTGAAATTCCATTAGAAACTAAAAAGTTAAAAGGACTTCCACCAGCAACATCGTTAAACTGATATTGGAAAATATCACAATACTTAACCTTCTTGGTAGGAGCAAGAGAAAGATATTGTTGTTCTTTCAAAGGAGTAAATTTATAAACAGGAGCATACAAACGAACAGATGAAAGTTTAGATTTACCATCAGCAGTATTAGCGTTTGTTTGTGTGAATTGATTTTGGTAAATAGATAGAGACAACTGATATGTATCAGCAGTCAAACCACTACAACCTTGACCCACATCATTAGAAGCAATAACGAAAGGACACGATAGACCACCATTAATAGAAGGAGCAGAAGTTAGTAAAAGATTACCACCAGTTGTAGCACCAGTAGTAGCAGTAGCATTAGTAGGAGCAACCACACTAAATGTAGAAATAGTTTGATTTGTATTCAAGTAAAAACGAATAGTAGAACCTTTAAGAAGAGGCATCTTATCAAAATAATCGTGTAAATCCTTCAATCTCAATTTAGCGTATATTTGCCAAGTAGCACAACCAGTAGCAACCTTTGCGTTTGAACGATAGACAGAATCACAAGTTGCTTGTCCGTTAATTAGACCCTGTGAAGTAGCAACACTACCAGCAGTAGGACAATAACCAACCCATTCCTGACGACATAAAAGACCATCATTATAAGCATATTGACAGAAAGGAGAAGAAGTAGGATTTGCTGTTCCTGATGCGACAGCGGTTTTATTTCCAATTAGACCTGATGCAGGTGAAACCGAATAGTGAGCGACTTGTGCTGTGGCGACAGCGATTTCAGTTCCAACAATAGCAGAAAGACCAACAGGATTAGGAGCATTTCTATTATTAGATAAACCACGACCATTAGGGACAGAACCAACAGCAGTTCCATCATCAACATCATAATTCCAAGAACCAGCATTATCAGGAAAAAATCCAATTTCTGCTCCGTGATTCTTTACATCATCTTTGCTAAAAGAAGTCATCGCTTTAAAACTTCTAAAAACATTTGTAAATGGAGTTTGCTGAACCACATTTTGATTGTTAAATTCAATAGTCATACTATTAATGATGTGCCAAAAACCATTCTTAAACGCCCAAGTGTGAAGAGGATTTACAGAGTTTGCCACAATATTACCAGCAGTAGCACTTGTTAATTGTGCGACCAAAGGCATCATTATATAACCCTCATTCCAGTTAATCCACCCACCAGCATTACTTAAAGGTGTAGAGTCAATCACGACCTGCGAACTATAATTACCATTATTGTTGTCATTTACATACAACCATCTTTTAGATATAAAATCTTGTGTATCCACTACGGATTGGACGCTTTCTTCAAAGACGAGATTATCTGCCATATTATAAATTATATTAAGATAATAATTTTCCTAAAATAATTCAATTTTTTCTAAATTTTATTGATTACACATTAAACGATATATATTTCTTTGGATTTGATGACTTTATCTTCACACTTTCCAACATATTCTTTTTATTTGACTTTTCGCTAAATGTTTGATATGGGTGTTTTACATCAGTTTTTTCATAGAATTCTTTTGTCATTCCTTTTCCTGCTGTTGATGTTCTTGATTTCATAGGTAATACTGCACCACCTACTCGCATAACATTTGAGTTGTGAATAGAATTTCTTGGTAAGACAATCCTCATTTTATATATTACTAAAAGATTATAATTCTAAATTCCTTCATATTTATTTTTTACAACAAGAGTAATCAAAGTATTAGGGTCTTGAAATTTAACTCTATTTCCAAGTTGGTCTCTAAATTCACATATAAATTCGTTGTATTGACCTTCTTCTATTTTAATCCACGCTAATTCGCTTACTTGATATGAACTTAAACCTCCAAACACTACATCACTTGGGGTAAATGAGAAAATCAATTGACTTGGAATTACTGCTCTATTATTTACTAAACTACAAAACATAAGGAAAGAACTATATGGCGTAATCTGTGGTGCTGTTGAAGAAAGTTGAGATTGACTACTTGCGAATGATGGTGTCTGCGTTTGTGCTGGTGGAACTCCTGCTATAACACCTGCTGGATATTGACCTGCTGTAAAACCTATTGTTTTAGTTATATCAGTTGCTGGTATTATGAAGTATGGTAAGATAGGATTGGTTGGTAGAACCCAAGTAGCACCTGCTGGTAAAGACCAAGAATTAGTAGTAGCAATAGCAACAGAAATTAAATATTCGTTTAATTGGACTGCATATTGAGGTTCATTAACAAGCATCTCTAATAGATAAACATAATCACCAGCAGTATCAACTAAATAATGTGTATTAGCAATCATAGTAAATTGTAAAAATTCGTTTAAAGTTTTTATAGAGTAATAACCATCAGGAATTGTGATAAGATGAGTTGTTCCATCAACCCAAATATAACTAAAACTATTATTATTATAAGCAGTTGTTATATTGAAAGCACTAAAATAAATTGAGACTTCTTGAACCGCAATATAATCATCTTTAAAATTATAACCTCCATTTGGAAATACATATTTGAATGCGGTATTATCACTACCTGCTACGACACTTGTTGAGTTTAAAATGAGTGTTTTCATATTATATAATATCATAATATAAAAATTTCCTAAACTTTATAAAAAATTATTTTATTTCCATTAATAAGGATAATCCTTCATTTTTTGTAATTCTTCCTTCGTGAATGAACTTGGTAATAAGACTTCTTAATTCTCTTATAACACTCTCACCATTATTACCTGCTATAAATGAACCTTTTAAAAGATTGAATCTATCTAAATCATCTTTCTCTTCTCCTGTATCACTTTTCTTCAATTTAAATAATTCAAGAAGTCCTGCTCCTTTACAAACCTTATGGAAGTGAGTTTTTTCATCATTATCAAGAATATTGAATAATCGCTCATTCATTTTACCTGTATCAAATATGTCTAAAACAAAATCTTTGTAATCATCTGTAATGGTCTTTGGTTTAATAGCAGGAATAGAACCTAAACTTGGATACTTAACATTAAACACATTACTATTAATAAGGTGAGGATAATGCATCACATATTTTCCAAATTGTTTATATGTTGGTTGATTTTCTACTGCTATGCCTCTTCCTACTAATTTTTTAACCGATATTCTTCCTGATGCTAATTGAGATACAGATTCTTTTGCTAATTTATTCGCTACTTTCATAGATGGTTTATTCATAGATGCTAATTTACTTACTGATGCTTTTGCTAATTTGTTCGCATTCTTCATACCAAATCCTTCAAGACCTCTTTTATCTCTTGTCTCCTCATAATCAGCAGGATTAAATAACCTCATATCATCAGGATTATACATAAGATTACTTTCAATTACAGGTTTAATTACTCTATCCATTATCATAGCGTGTATTTGTCTTTTAGTAGTAATCGCAGAATTAAATACAGGAGGAAGACCTAATTTCACTCCATAATTTAAATTTGCGTATTGATATATTAAATCTACTATTGGTTGAATATCTTTTACTTTTACAGCAGAAACTAAATCTCTTACCCTTCCATCTACATTTCTTAAAACACCTTCAATAGCATCTTGACTAATAGGAGACTCTATTTCATCAAACACATTACTAATTAATTGTCCTCTTTCTTGTGATGATAATTGAGGTTCTAATGATACAGATTCTCTTCTCGGTTCAAGTGGTGTATCATCATATTCATAAACTGATTGTCTTCTTATTCTTGGAGTATCACCTCTACTCATTTGCTCCATCATTTCTGCTGATAAATTTTCCAATCCTCGTCTTATAGTTTTTGTTTGAATAATATCCATATCCTCTTGCTCCATTCCACTTCTTTCTCTTGCTAATACTGATTGTTGGTTTAATACATTACCATATTCATCTTCTTCTATTTCCTCAATAGTCATTCCTACATTTTCTTCTAAATCGGTATTGAATTGAGAATGTAAAACTGATAATAATGCTCTCGCTTCATTTTGGTCTCTTATATCATCAACGCTTCTATATCCAGCATCATTTAATATTCTTCTTTCTAATACTTGTAATCTTGAAGCATAAGCAGGTCTTTCACTTAATACCGAATTTAAATCGTCTGCTAATGATTGTGATTCTTCATCACCACCAAATTCTGCCAAACTTCTAATATCTTCACCCATACGAGTAGCAATAGTAGAATTTTCATCATCAACATTTGTTCTAACTTTTTGATATATATTACCTTTACTATCCCTCTTAATTGTTAGATTGTCTTGTTGATTCTTAAAACTTTTTAAATATTCAGCGTTTGCTTCTATTTGACTACCTGATAATGCACCAAAATCTGTTGAAATTTCTTCTAAATCAGTAGTGTCAGGTAGATTCTCACCACCAGCAGTAGCAAGTGTTGTTTTCCAATTTGAAGCAAATAGTTTTAATGCTTTATCATCTGCACCTCCAAGTTTTCCTTCAATAAAATCTCCAACTTGGTCTTCTTCTCCTGTATTAATTAACTCAACTACTCCACTCCTTATAGCATCTAAATCTTGTAATGTAATCATCTTATAGTCAAGCATTAATCTCCCCAAATCTCCTGCTAATATTGTTCTTGTCGTATTATTTAATTTAGAAGTTTTAAAACTATTAATTTGGTCTAATGAAGGAAATATACCCAAATACTTTCTTAAATACTTATCAATAACTGCGAATCTTTTAGCACCAACCAAACTAATAATAGTTGGATTAGAAATTGTTTTTAGTGTTAGTATGATATTATCTTCTGTCGGCATCATTTCCTGTAATTCTTCTATTGTTGCTGGAACACCTGCTAAATTTGTTGTGCCTTGTGATTTATTTGTCATCTGTATAAATTGTTTAATCTTTTGATTGATAAATGCAGGTGAAAGCAATTTCAATCTTGATTTAATACCATCTTTTGCTATTGTTGCTTTAAATTGAGGATATAATGCGAGTAATTTAATTTTATCGTCTGTTGCTATATCTCCTATTGCTTCTATAACAGATGTATATCCATAACCTATATCATTCATCATAGTTTGGATAAGTTCATTATCTATTGCCTGAATATCTGCTCTCAATTCCGCTTCTGTTTTATATTGAGGAGGAACAGGAGGTGCTTCATCAGGTTTTCTAATCTTCTTTTCAAGAACATTTTGATTCTCAATCTCTACTTGGAGGTTCGCTAAATACTCATTCTTCAATTGTTGAAGTTCTGCTTTACTTCTTGCTTTACCAAACATTTTATAATATATAATAACATAATATTTTTACCAAAGGTGTTAAATTATGTGAAATTATAAAAAATTCGTAATAATTCATTAATTTTCTAAATCATATATATCATTAAAATTCTTTCTAAATCTATCCTTCATTTCGCCGTCCATATCCACTAATAGAAAATCTTTCTTCTCCTTTGTAGCGTCTTTATACATAGCGTCTAATTCTTCTTTATCAACACCTAAACTATATTCACTCATAATTCTATGTAAATCTCGTATTGAACTTAATTGTTTAACTATCAGGTAATTTAAATTCTGTCTAATAATTCTTGGAACACGATAATATGACTGACTAATATATATCAAACTGCAATTTAATTTTCTTGCTCTTATGAAATATTGTTCTAATGCTGTTTGATTTTTCTCTAAAACTAAATCGTCCATTACAATTAAGGATTGGTCTTCTTTATCGAAGTCATCTAGATTAGGAGCATTAGTAATACCTTCTCTTATATCCACACCATCTTTTAGTTTATCTTCTAAATAGTTGTATAATGGTTCATCTTTGTTTTTTGTGATTATTACTATATTATTAAATGTATTGTTAAAATTATGGATTATATTTAGGAGAGTTTGAGTTTTTCCTGCTCCTGATGAACCTATGATTAGCATACGAAATGGGATTTTTATTTTATGGACTTCAAAATTAGGGTTATGTTGTGCTAATAGAAATTTTTTAGGGATTACATCATACCAATTGATTAATTCCGCTTCTTTCTTCTTTTTAGGAGGCATCTTATAGTATATAAATATAAAATATTATAAACTTTTAAAAAATTTTCTAAATGTATTATATAAATGGCAACTTATACTCCACCAAGTAATATTGAACCGATTACGATTTTTAATCCAGTCTTTTTTGAAAGTGCTGATGCTACGCTGACACAAAGTGAAGCAGATAAAAGATATTTAAGGTTTCCAGTAGCACAGGGAACAGAAAATTTACAGGCAATAAATGTAGCAGGTGTAGCAACATTCACTAATGCTTCACTTCCAACTTCATCAGGAGTAATACCTGCTTCAACTGATAGTTCAACAAAAATACCTACTACTGCGTGGGTTCAATCTGCTATTATTGCTGGTAGTTCAAATACTCTTACAGAAGTTTTGACTGCTGGTGATGACGCAGGTGGTTTAAACATTACTAATTTAAATAATTTAGATGTAATAACAATCAATTCCTCACCATATCCTCCTATTCAAACAATTCCTGCCTTATCACAAGTATTAGGAGCAGGTAATGGAGCAGGAGGTTTAAATATTACTAATCTTGGAAGTTTAGGATTTGCTACTACTTCTATGACTTCTGCTTATACAGGTGGTGTTGCAGGGACTTATACGAATACAAATATGACTATTGATGCTAATGGTAAAATTAGTGCTATTTCTAATGGTTCAAGTGGAGCATTAACACAAACTACAATTGCTTCTTCGTCAAGTTATGATGCTGGAACAAATACTACTTCTTGGAATTTTACAACTTATCCTTCGTGGTCTGCTTATACTTGGATAATGACTACACCAACCGCATCTAAAACTAATGTTGTTAAAAGTGGTTTAGGTTCATCACCTCCTTTAAATGTTGGGACTATTAGTGCTAATGGAAGTTTTGTGTTAATGACTGGAACAGGTATAAATCAAATATATACTGCTACTTCTTCCACTATGATTACATATTGTGCTGGTTTTCAACAAAATTATACAATTTCAGCAAGTGCTAATTCAGCACAATTATCAGTAGTAAATTGTATTGGTGCTACTTCATCTACACCTGTTTTCCAATCTAATCAAT
>Ga0114978_10003826_pt1 | contig 12267 bp, 8 predicted proteins | sample S_140212_EF_Meta_FD_87027 | JGI IMG/M metagenome (GOLD analysis project Ga0114978, IMG submission 87027) | Freshwater microbial communities from Lake Simoncouche, Canada to study carbon cycling - S_140212_EF_MetaG | ecosystem: Environmental > Aquatic > Freshwater > Lake | place: Lake...
AGGATTCGAAATTTCAAAAAGTTGTCCACGCGAGTACAGTTTGATACTATCCGAATGTATCGATCGAGGTTGGATCCAACCTGTGGCCTATATGACAGAACGTGAACTTCTTATTTCAGGATTGGCTAGAGAGTGATATGAATATTCCATACTCTGATAACGAATGCCGTAAAAAATTACAAGATCTATACGAAGGTCGTACTTTGATTATACCGGCCGATCTTGACCACGCTTATCAAATGATGAATCTATCAATGATGTATATCAGAGACGACCAACACCGAGTAATGAGTTATTTAAAACAGGATACTGTAAATGGTTAAACGCATAGGCTTTGCCTGCAAATGGATCGACGGACCCAGTCAGATCAACGGTGTCAAACAAAAAGATAATTGCAAACAGTACAACACTGGCAGTACCACAGTGGCGTGGTTGAAACGTCAAGAACCCAAAGTAGCAGAACAGAAGCTGTGGGATCTAATGGTACAGAATATTGAATCAATTCGTAAACTTGTAGAGAAAGTAGGAGGTCTAGATGACGAACTTCGTATGGTACGTCTTGGCAGCGATATTCTGCCTGTATACACTGAGCGTAATTACAGCTGGTTTTGGCGTCAAGCTGATGTGGTCAACTATGCCGAAACACATTTTGCCGAGGTGGGGCGTATTGCTAGAGATCGCAATGTTCGCCTTAGTTTTCACCCTGGTCAGTTCACTGTGTTGGCATCTGATAATCCCGATATTGTTGATCGTAGCATAGAGGAGTTTGAATATCATGTGGACATGGCTCGTTGGATGGGGTATGGTAAAACGTTTCAAGACTTTAAGATCAATGTGCATATCGCTGGCCGACAAGGCCCGCCCGGTATCCGCAGTGCTTTGGCACGGATGAGCCCAGAGGCTCGCAACTGTCTCACCATCGAGAATGATGAAATGACCTGGGGTATAGAGCACAGCATTGAACTAGTCAAAGACTGTGCATTAGTCTTAGACATTCATCATCACTGGATTAAAACTGGAGAATATATTGAACCTACTGACGACCGTGTTAAAAGGATTATTGATAGTTGGCGTGGTGTGCGTTCTGTGTTACATTATAGTGTATCACGGGAAGACTGTCTTATTGAGCATCCCGGACACATCCGCCCCGATCTTCCGTCCCTCTTAGAACTCGGATACAAGAAAGCAAAACTCAGAGCTCATTCAAACTTCTACTGGAACACAGCCGTAAATGAGTGGGCGTTAGCTTTCAGAGACCAATTTGATATCATGTGCGAAAGCAAGGCCAAGAACTTGGCCTCATTTGCTCTCCGCGACCAAGACAAAACTGTTAAACAGTTTTTGGCTTGCGAGGAGCCTTTGCTGTTGCTGTCTTAACCGCAGTGGCTTTAGCTGGTGCTCGTTTGACTTTGGCTACTGCCTTTGCTTTGTTTTCAGCAGTAGCATCTGCTGCTGTTGGAGCAGGTGTTTCTACTCGATCTTCACTGCCCGAAACATCAGACACTTTGACATGAATGTTTCCTTCGGACAATTTTTCACCAAACGGCCATTCTTTTTCTGTTGACACTGCTTGTTTAGGTGGTTGCCAATTGTCGATGGTCTGATCAGATTCTGTTTTTTTGGTTTTTACATAACCACTCCACAACAGGGCCGCAACCACAACAACTGCTACAAAAATAATAATTTCCATGTGTAAATCTCCTTAGGAATTTATTTAGCGGTAAATACAAGCATGGCATACAATTTTATACAAAAATTCATAGTTGAGGGTCGCAAAGACAAACTAATCCAGCTGACTCTTCCTTATGCCGATGATGAGCTTGCACCAGTAAAAAGCAAAGAAACCATAGATTATCACTACGGAACACTGTACAAAGGCTATGTTGATCGATACAACAAGAATGAAGGTGATGACAATTTCAACGAAGCTGGTGCGTTTTTACATAATATCTATTTTGGTCAACTGCAAAAACCAGAAGGAACCAACAGACCCTATGATGCTAGTTTGGCATTTATAGAAAAACATTATGATACTTTTGACCGTTTCAAAGAAGAATTTGAAAAAACAGCCATGAAGATACAGGGCAGCGGATGGGCATACTTGGCTCGTGATGGCAAGATCAAGACTATTGTGAATCACGAAATAAGAAATGATATTGTGCTGTTGATTGATTGGTGGGAACATGCCTGGGCTTTGGACTATCAAGCTGATAAAAAAAGTTATCTAACCAACATATGGAAGATAATAAACTGGAGAATAATCAATGGCGTACTCGGACAAAGTAATTGATCATTACGAAAACCCCCGAAATGTAGGATCATTTGCCAAAGATGATCCTAGTGTAGGCACAGGTATGGTCGGAGCCCCGGCATGCGGTGACGTGATGAAATTACAGATCAAAGTTGGTGCAAATGGCGTTATTACAGATGCTAAGTTCAAGACATATGGATGCGGCTCAGCCATCGCCAGTTCCAGTTTGGTTACAGAGTGGGTCAAGGGTATGCATATTGATGATGCTGTTAACCTTAAAAATTCTCAAATTGCTGAAGAACTAATACTACCGCCAGTTAAAATACATTGTTCAATACTAGCAGAAGATGCTATCAAGGCAGCTGTAAATGATTACCGTAACCGACACAGCCAGTAAACGGATCAAACAGAATTTAGACAAACGTGGCAAAGGCGTGGGTATTCGATTGGGTGTAAAAACCACTGGATGCAGTGGACTAGCATATACCATTGAATATGTAGACAAGTACGAAGCCGAACACGGTGTAACTAATTTTGCCCAAAAAGACTTTGTAGTATTAGTAGATGCCAAAAGTCTAGTCTATTTAGACGGACTAACCATGGATTGGGTCCGCAACGGACTCAATGAAGGATTTGATTTTATCAATCCCAATGAGCGAGATCGCTGTGGTTGCGGTGAATCATTTAGAATTTAGACACAGGTAAGTCTACACTGGCAGGCATATTCCATATCTGCTTCTGCTCTACTCCCTTGCGTTGAGCAAATCGTTTAGCGTCACAAGATCCACAACAATGAAAGAAATTGTTGCTGAGTCTCTTCTTGTCCATGTGTTTGAGATCTCGTTCAAATATCGAATCACAGGCATCACACCTTAACACTGCCACGGTCTTTTTTCTAGTGTAGTTGTGTGTTGTCCCACACTTACTGACCCTAACATATTGATTTAATTGTATTTGTATTTTTAAGAACATAGTTTATTTACATCCGGCTTATAAAACTTTGGGCTAAATATTACAGCATTTGCTCAATCTAGGATTCTAACCATGGCAAGAAAGACTATTGATATCGGCGCAGTTGGCAATGACGGCACCGGCGACAGTATAAGAGATTCATTCCGTAAAGTCAATGACAACTTTAGAGAACTTTATAGCTCGCTAGGTCTCGGCGAAAGATTAAAATTCACAGGACTGGAAGATGCTCCGGCTACCTATGTAGGACAGAATGATGCTACCACCGGCAACACCCCTGTGGTCACTGTCAACAACACAGAATCGGGACTAGCTTTCAAACAGCTGATAGCAGGTAACGGCATCAGTTTAGATTTTACCACCAACCCCAATCAGATCGCTATCAATTCTGATTTCGCTGAAATTGTAGCAGATCCGTCACCTCAATTAGGTGGTGACCTATCTATGCGTTCTGGCGGTAATCAATATCGCATCATTGACGCGGGTACCACAATCAGCCCCCTAGCGCCAATCTTCAAACACGAACTTGTCAACAAAAATTATGCAGATTCTAAAATTGCCAGAGCAGGTGTCAATGCAATAGATCCTGCTACAGGCAACGTTGACGGATCATTTGGTAGAATGAGTGGTCCGCTGATATTGTCACGTAGTCCGGAACCAGATGACGATACAGTTTACGGTGGATTAATTGCAGCCACAAAATCATATGTGGACAGTTCTGCATTTGGTTCTAGTGTGAATCTATATGTAGCACTCAGCGGATCGGACGATCGTCCTGGAGTTTCGCCGTCACTACAAGGTCGTGCTCTGGCCTATGCTTATCGCACATTAGAAGCTGCTCTTAAACGTGCAGAAGAACTGGTTTTAGAATCAAGACCTGTCATAGGCCCATATGAAAAGACTCTGACATTTAACAATGGCACCACAGAATGTTCGTTGACTGCTATTGAACAATCACCTACCTCAGGTACGGGCTTTGCCGGCACCATACGCATGAGCGTAGATACTGTAACGCTGACATCAGTGGGAACAAATTATTTCACCGGCGATATCCTAGAACTAGTAGGTGGTACTGTTCCGGGTGGCGGTGGTAAGTGTTTTATAGAAGTGCTGTCCACACTGACCACACCCGGAGCCATTGTTACATTCAAAATCGTATCCACAGGTGTGTATCAGGGATCGTTACCCGGTAGTGCCAATGTGTCTACTGTGATATCCAGCAGTGCTGCACCCGTGGGCATCGGTTCTATCGGTGTCGGTGCACAATTTAATGTCACCTACAAAGTGGGATCAGTGAGTATAACCAATGGTGGCACTGGATACAGTTTAGTTTCTGTGAGAATCACCGGTGGTGGTGGTACAGGTGCTTTTGGTAACGCAGTGGTCACTGCTGGTGTGATCACTAGTATCACTATCACAGACAAAGGCACTGGATTTACCAGTTTGCCAACTTTCCAGGTAGATCTTCCAAGATTCCTTATCTATACCGCTGGCCAACGCACTGACTTCACTGGTGATGTTACTACTTCCACTCCTGAGGCCATACGAGGCAGAGATATCAGAGAAGGCCTATTCCTCAGAGGCAAGACCAGTAATGCTCTCGCACAGATTGTTGCACACTCAGGAGCACTAGAAAGTGGAGGCAACGAAATATTTGATGTAGACATAATCTATGGTTCATTCCAAATAGGTGAATCGATCTCCTACGGTGATATTGCTAGAAACATACAGATTTCTGTGCTAGTAGAAAGCGGTGAATACTACGAAAACTATCCTCTTAAAGTTCCTGCAAACGTTTCTATAGTAGGAGATGAATTCCGCAGAGTAATATTCCGTCCACGTCCAGGTACCTCTAGTTCTCCTTGGGCGTTTTATAAATTCCGTAGAGACAAAGTGATTGATGGGTTAGACATAGCCAGTCAAGAATTTGGATACCATTATCTACAAGATATCACCCAACCTGTGTATCCAAAGATACAAAACGGTGGCGGATACAATGCTGCTGCTGATCTTATAAGATTAAACAGAACTTTTTTACAAGACGAAATTGTAGCCTGGATCAATTACAATAAAGTGAACAATATTGCTCCGTTTACTTCGACGTTTACTTACGATAATACTCTCTGTAAAAGAGATATTGGTCTATTAGTAGATGCTTTTGTATTCGATTTAGACTATGGTGAATACAATCGAACAATATCGGCTGGATTGAAATACTACCAAAGCAGTAGTGGATTAGTAGCCATAACTACTCAACTACCACAATACATAGCGGTATTGGCACACTTAGAAGATCTCATGCAGGATATTATCACTAATACTGAGATCATCAATGCCAAACAAGATTTATTCTTACAGGTTATAGATCCTGCGTTCCAGGCCGAGACTGGCGCTGATGCAGTGATAACCGACTTACTTGCTGCACTCCAAGACGTGATAGATGGGTCAGGGTCCGTGAACTATCCTAAAGAAAACGAAGAGATGGATGTGTTCTTGGCCAACGACACTGTGCGCTGGCAGGCTATATCTGCGATAGGTCATGGCGGATTCATGGGTGTTCTAGATCCCACAGGTCAGATATTGTCTAGATCACCTTACTTCCAAGAGTGCGCAAGTTTTTCACGTTCAAAAGATAGAAAGGTGTGGGCTGGTGGGATGTTCACCGACGGATTTACAGGAAATCTAGAATTTAACATAGACGTTGTTGTCACACCCACAAGATTGGAAGTCAGTGATCTAGATAGATTTCCTCAACTGCCAGGTTCTTTCATCGTAGATGACAGTGTGTATAGAATCAACTATGTCCGAGACTTTGTCTATGACAAAGACGGCAGCACAGCTACATTTGTTCTAGATGAAACCACACCATGGCCGTACACTGTATTCACCTACAATGATGCTGCCTGTAGTCGAGATACAGGTCTGATCTTAGATGGATTGGGCAGAGACATAGTGTTAGGCACTAACTACTGGACCCGACAGAATGGTATTACCTATAGACTCAGCCAGAGCGCAGTGGTCCTACTAGATCAACGTTCGATCACCATAGACGCCATTGCATTTGCACATGATTCAGTGAATGCGTTACTGACTGCATATCCTACCATTCAAACCACTGTGGATCAGAGCAATACCACTATTGCCGACATAATTGGCCGAGGTACAGTAGCTGCCCCTAGTCTTACATTCACACTGCCAGGGGCATTGTCAGTGAATGTCACTAGTGCATATGACTTGCTGATAGCAAATAAGTTATATGCCATAGCTGAAATCACAGCATATATTGCCAACCGAATAGCTGCGGCTGCTGCTCCTTTCACAGCACTTGATGTATTTATAGCCAGTGAAGTTGAAGATCAGTGTAGACAGGCTGTAGAAGCAGTGATACACGATCTTATCTATGGCGGCAATGTGGCCACTCGCACCAGAGCACTGAAATTCTATAACAATCTCACAGGTGCAGTGGTTACAGATTCCAGTCTGTCACAGGCCAAAACTGCTGCGTGGCACACCTATCTAAATTATCTGTTAGGTCAAGTAGTACAGGATCTGGCGCCTGCTGTGAGTTATTCTGCACTGTCTAGAACCTCCGGTACTGCTGCCACAGCCACAGAAGCTGGTACCATTAACACCCTGATGACTGCTATGAGTTCGATCATCGGTGCAGCTAATTTCACAGCAGCGCAGGCAGTAGTGGCTATTACAGAACCCAGCTTTGTAGGCTATACAGCCAATAACATCACTGCTAGAAATATTATACAAACCAATAAGGCCACATTGCAGGCCAGCACTGTGAACTATGTGGACTTTTATGGCAACAGATATGAAGTGTTGATGCCTGGAAATAGAAGTATGTTGGGCAACGACTTCACACAGATCAATGACCTAGGTTATGGCATTGTTGTGGCCAATGGCGGACTCAGCGAACTGGTTTCAATCTTTACCTATTATTGTCAAATTGCCTACTACTCTATCACTGGCGGACAAATTCGTTCAGTGGCGGGGTCTAATGCGCACGGTGTATATGCCTTGGTTGCAGAAGGTGCAGATCCGCTAGAAGTTCCCACTCCAACTGACCTTTATGAAGAACTCAGTCAAGGTGTAATCTGTTATTTCCCCAACAGCACATATGCCAACGTGATCAATGGCCTGCTGATATATGTCTCAGGCTACGAATATGAACCCTTAGGCAGTTCGGAACTAGAAGTGCTGCATGGCAATACTGTGTTCAGATATCCAGTGACTTCTGCAACCACCAATGATTTACCAACAGGGGTCTCTAGACTAAATCTATCTACAGGTGCTGACACAAATATTGAGGGCTTGTTTGCTGCGGTACCAGATGGTACCAAAATGACTCTTCGTATGAGCAACAAGGTACTGTTGACCGGCGGTCTTGAAAACGTTGCAGTAAGACCATCCACTGGTCTCAAGCTGAGAGAAACTGCAGACACTGTGTATCGAGTGCTGCAATTTGATGCAGACACTGACGAGAATGGTCCTTATGACATCCTGGTTAATACAGCTACTCCCACTGTGTTCAAAGTGACTTTGACCATTACTGTGATAGCCACAAATGTATGTACTACCAGTGGTAACCACAAACTGCGAATCGGTGATAGAATCATTCCTACCAGTACAGCCAACGGGTTTACCAGCGGTGTGACCTATTTCATCAAGACTGTGCCTGCCTACAATCAGTTCACTGTCAGTACCAGCCCCGGTGGAACTGTAGTAACTCTAAGCGACGGATCACCGTTGACCATCAAGGCTGTAAAAACTCACAAACTTGTGGAATCATATACCATAAGTTTCTCAACCACTGGTACATTGCCAGCACCATTGTTAGCAGGAGAAACTTATTTTGTTACATCTTCTGGACTCACTGAAACAGAATTCCGTGTGTCTGCGATCAAGAATGGTTCTCAAATCAGTATCACCACTGCAGGCAGTGGCACACATAGATATAACATCATAGGATTGACTCTCACAAATATGAGAGAGAACTATGATTACGTAGATCTCACAATATTAAATCCTGGTGAGTTTATATCATCAGAACCTACTGGTAGAACCTGTGCTATCAGCATAGCCAATCCAGCTGTGATCACACTAGCCAGTCATGGGTTCTCAGTCGGTGATGTGATCAAATTTACCACCACTGGCGCTTTGCCTGGTGGTATATCTGCACTGTCAAGAGTCTATGTGTTGGCTGATGCGCCACCGAGCGCAAACAGTTTCAGAATCAGTAACACTCTTGGCGGCTCAGCCATAGAAACCACCGGGTCTCAAAGCGGCACACAAAAAGTTGGACTGGTAACTGGTCGTGCAGGTGATGATACATTTGCTGTGGTTGCTATCGCCGCACAATCAGTGAGCCGAGCACAAGGCAGTAAATTTGTATGGCGTGGGGAAGAATATGTAATCAGCACTTATCAACCTGAATCAGTGACCAATCAACCGTTCGGTCGAGTGATTTTGAATCGTGCGTTAGTGAATGCTATTAATAATACTGACAGCGCATATACTATCAAAGCAGGTGTAGCTATACGCAGTAGTGGCAGTCTAGGCACACTGACCATACGTATTTCACTGACTCGTGTCACAGGGCATGATCTACTTGAAATAGGCACAGGATCATATGCTGATACTAACTATCCTTCAGAAATTTATGGTGCACCGGTTAATGCTCTGGATCCGGACTCTGAAGTCGATGAACGCGATGTGGGTCGTGTGTTTTATGTGACCACTGATCAATTTGGTAATTTCTCAGTTGGACCATTCTTTAGAGTTGACCAAGGTACAGGACAGGTCACATTCTCTAGTTCTATTGCATTGAGCAATTTGGACGGTATTGGATTCAAACGTGGTGTGCCGGTCAGTGAGTTTTCAACTGATTCCGGAATGACTGACAATGCCACTGACACTGTACCCACTGAAAACGCCACACGTATCTATATAGAACGTAGGTTGGGATTAACTCATGCCGGAGCACCAGTTACTGCCAGTCAACTAATACCTGTAACCACTGGCGGCTACATGAGCTTAGACGGGCAGTTGGGCATGAAAGCGGATATGAACTTGAATTTCAATAAGATATTCAATGTGTCTGACGCAACTAATCCGCAGGATGCCCTCAATCTCAGAAGCTTGACCTTGGCTAATTTCCAAAATTGGGCTGGTTCAAATGTGCAGGGCGGTCAGTTCATGATCTTCACCGGTGTGGGCAACACACTGATCAACGCCAGCATCACCGGTGACTTGACTTTCGATCTGCGCACAGGTGTAGACAGTACACTAAACAATGTAGACGTGCAGTTGAATGCTGGTGTAGTCAACAATGCAGAAGTAAATGCTGCCGCAGCTATTGATCAGAGCAAACTGGCAATGACCATTGCCACTGCACAGGCAGCTGCTCCTAGTGGCACAGCGGCCGCGATACAAGCAGCCAGCGGATTAAGCAGTTTCAGCAATTTAGATTTTGATGTAACCAGTGGCCATGTCACACTCAAAGCCAACAGTGTGCAATTAGGAGATCTTGCACAGCTGGCTCCTGACACACTGATAGGTAACAGTACTGCTTCTACTGCCAACGCTACTGCGGTGACCTTTGCCACTGTGGTAGACGAAGGATTGGCCATTAAGAAATCACAGTACAGCACTGTGGGGTTCCTGCGTAGAATTGGGGCTACTTCCGCTTCAGATGGCGATTACACTGTGATCGCAGGATCGTCGGGTTCTAGTGCTAGTATTGGAGCCAGTGAAATCATTGTGAGAGATAGTAACGGTGATTTTGGTGGAAGGACTATAGATGTATCAAATATTAAAATAGATACTCAGTTAGCCATAGATTCTGCTACCACCGCTACTGGCGGGTATTTAAGATACTTCGGATACAACAGTGCTGGCGGTATATTAATACAAGATGGATCGTTAGCGGCAGATAAAAAAATAGCATATTGGAATGACAGTCATGAATTCAAAACCCAGAATGGTGTTTCTAATGCTCCTATAACCTGTTCTACCGTGACTGCAACTTCTATACAGGCTCAGACACTGACCACAGGTGGTAATACCACAGCTGGCACAATCACAGGGCGTTGGACACTGAGTGGTACATCACCAGACGAATCAAGACTTCAAGCCACATACTCCGCTGACTTAGCTGAAAACTATGAAGGCGACCGAGATTATGAAGTAGGAACTGTTCTTGTGTTTGGCGGGGACAAAGAAGTCACAGCAACTAACATTAAAAACGATACTCGAGTAGCAGGTGTTGTTTCTAACACTGCTGCTTATACCATGTATGAAGCTTGCCCAGGACTAAAAAATCTAGTTGCTCTGCAAGGTCGTGTTCCATGTAAGGTTGTTGGCAAAATTAAGAAAGGAGATATCTTGGTAACATCTGGAATTCCAGGAGTTGCTGCTGCTGCTCACGGCGATGTCAAAGTCGGTACAGTAGTTGGTAAGGCTCTAAAAGATTATGATAGCGATCATATAGGTCTATTAGAAATAGCGGTAGGGAGAACATAATGCCTTTTAATACAAATATAACCCCAGGGCGTCCTCCTGTACTATGGAGCGATGTCAATGAAGCATTTACAAAAGTAAATGAAAACTTTGACATACTAGTAGCAACCATCGGTAATGGCAGCGGCCTAACTCCTATAGATTTTACTTCGTTAGACACTGATGTTATTCCTACTACAGATAATTTACGCAATTTGGGTGATATTACTCATAAATGGCGATCGGTGTTTACAGGCGAGACCACAGTTGTTGATCCCTTAAATGGAGTATTTCTAGGTAATGCCCAGATCAAAGGAATTGGTTTCACTGTTAATCTACCAGATGGATCAACCGTAGGTGGCGATCCAATCACTGGTATCGGCACTAGTTTGATTATAGATCCTGATAAAACATTCTTCAAAGAAATACAGGTCAACAATGACCTATCAGTAGTGGCCACAACATTTGGTGACACAGTAAATTTCTTATCAGGATCGGGTGTGGGGTTGGCAGTGAGTTCAGGTGCAGACTCAATTACGTTCTCAAACACAGGCGTGCTCAGCGTGGCGGCAGGATCAGGAATAACTGCTACCACAGTCAGTGGCGTGGCCACAGTAACCAATGCAGGTGTTCGTAGTTTACAAAGTACTGTTGCGTTACCTGCAGGTAGAAGCACAGGCGCTGGTATTAACATCAACGGCACGACCGGGGATAACTTGAGAGTAACCAATACTGGAGTGATCAGCATATCATCTGGTGTAGGTATCACAGTGTCACTAGATACTGCCTCCGGTGACGTAACTATCACCAACTCAGCACCTGCGGTAAATGCATTTACACAAGTTTTAGTCAACGGCACTAATACACTAGCAGCTGATGCCCCCAGTGATGTGTTAAACATCACCAGCGATGCAACCATCACTCTAACTGCAACAGTAGGCACTGATACGTTAAACATTGCTGTAAATCCAGTATTCGATCTACGAGGTAGTGTATTTGCAGATGATTCCACTGTGATGGTAGATGCTGTGAGTGGCACCTTGCGAGGTATTTTCATAGGCTCTGTTTTCACAGATAGTTCCACTCAGATCATAGATGGCAACACTGCCACAGTCTACGGTAACATAGAAGCCACAACATTGAGAACAGCAGAAACTAAAATTGCATTAGGTAATAATGCCAATGCCGGTGCTAATAGTGTTTCTATAGGTAATAGTGCTGGGCAATTAACTCCTTTAAATAACTCAGTATCTATTGGTAACCAAGCAGGATATAATACACAAGGTGCATATTCAGTAGCTTTAGGAAGTGATGCTGGAAGTCAGAGCCAAGGTGCATCATCAGTAGCAGTTGGTTCTCTTGCAGGCGCCTCAAATCAAGGTGTAGGTGCTGTAGCTGTTGGTATGCTTGCTGGTAATAACTATCAAGGTGCTAATGCTGTTGCTATTGGATACAATGCAGGCCGAGGTACTGCTAGTCAACAGGCCGCTAACACCATTATTTTAAATGCCACAGGCAGCGAGTTTAACGGTGTTGCA
>Ga0114978_10003829_pt1 | contig 12261 bp, 25 predicted proteins | sample S_140212_EF_Meta_FD_87027 | JGI IMG/M metagenome (GOLD analysis project Ga0114978, IMG submission 87027) | Freshwater microbial communities from Lake Simoncouche, Canada to study carbon cycling - S_140212_EF_MetaG | ecosystem: Environmental > Aquatic > Freshwater > Lake | place: Lake...
ATTATTTTTATAAATAAAGTTTAATAAAAAGTTGGAAGTTTGGTTGGGAGTCCCTATCTTTAGGTATAATCAAACATCAAAATTATGACTCAATTTCAACAAACCCTGCTAGCTACCGAAAATGGTACTATGCAAGTTCCAACAGTACATTCTGAAGGAGGAACCATTCCATTTGCTGGATATCAATTAGCCACTCATGTCTATGCATTAAAGATTATGGCTGCAGGCATGAAGATGAGAGGAGTTACTTTCTCACAGATTAAAAAATTCTATGGTTTGAGTGGTAAGTCTGCAAAGGATTGCATTCCTCAATTGCAGCAAATTCAAAATTCTTATAGAGAAATAGTTAGAAATAACTAAACAAAGAGTTGGAGGCCCGAAAGGGCTTCCTTATCTTTAGTCATCAAAATCAAAAGGGCGGTTACCTCAAAAGGGAGTACCGGAGAGATCAGGCGTAGCCTACGCGTTAGTTTTTGAAGGCTGTTTAAAAATAAAGTTGGAAGTATGGAATAGTTTCCTTACCTTTATATATCTAAAATTAAAGTTATGAAGATTGAATCCACTCTCTCTAGTATTGCCAGAGAAGTCTTTGCAGCTAGTAATGCCGTAGATGCCAAGCGTATCTTTATTGATTACGTTTCTAGTTCTCACATTAAGGAATCGGATAAGAATAAGATGCTTATGGAAGCTTCTAAAATGTCTAGCCTGCTTCAGATTCATCGCTACACAGCGAACGCTCTCTTGAAGTACGAGGGGCTAGGCCTCTAGGATACAATTCAATTGTATTCTACGGTATATATGTATGAGGTACCTATGTTATGATACCTCTATCTCTTGATTATATACCTCGCCGGCTTTAGTTACTAGAGATGCACGTCGTCTTTCGGCAGACTCTTTGGACATTCCTTTACCCATAGCCTTAACCGTGAAATGCTCATCATAGTCCTTTCCAGCACCTTTAATATCTTGGGCTAGCTCTTTCGCTCCTCCTCCCACTGATTTGGAGTTTACATATGTCCTTATACCAGATAGAATGTTATCTTCCGTGTAGGTAGACGATACCATAAAATGCTTTCTTCCGTTCTTAGTATTCGTGATCTCAAATACTGAATATCCTTTTGCCATAGCCTTAGTGTTTGCTGGATACAATTCAATTGTATTCTATAGTAATAAATAGACGGTTACCTAAAGATACGAACCTTCTTGCAGGCCGCCAACCCCAATAATAAAGTTGCTCGTATGCAGATTAATCCTTATCGAAGGTCGGTAGGATCGATATCGATATATACTCGAATCGAAATAAAAAAGTTGCTAGTGTCAAACAAATTTGCCAATCATTAGATAATGTCTACCGTTCTCCTATGGTCATTAGATTTTTACTACTTCAATGACGTTTATATTAGAAATCTACTATACGGTATTATTATTTTTAGACACTCCCTACCATTCTCTATAGTTCTATTAGCATTTGTCTAATCTATAGATGTTTTCGGTAGAAGTATTCTAATACCTCATCTATTACTATAAGGCCTATTACGTAGCCAAGTATTACTTTACCTATTGTTATTAGTATCATACCTCTTTATTTACCAGATTTACTTCTTATCCATTTATACATAAAGTCTATATCTCCTATCTCTTTATCTATCGTAGCTGGGTCTTGAGGACTTACTTTTTCTAGCTGCTCTTTAAACTCTTCTTTAGTGAATAGTCTATTGTCAGGATGAAAGCATGGCATATTTGTCTCCATGTTATATAGCTTATAGTTAGTAGGGTTAACCGGATCACCCCAATGCTCTACGTACTTTTTGTATTCTGCGTCTATATTCATATATCTTATTTTAATCTATTAAATCTTTTAAGTAAAGATCGTACATACTATCATTAAAGGTAGGGTACTTCAAAGCTTTATTAAAATTCCTTTGTATAGCTTCCATCTTAGAATAGTATAGATCTTCATTTAGACTATCGAGAATTGAGTTAAGTTCGTCTTGTGTATTGAAGGTTAGTATACCATCCATATCAAAGAACTCCCCTATGTTCTTAGGTCCATAATATATAGGAATGGTACCTGTTAGAAAGCAGTCTTGTATCTTTTCGGTAAAGCAGTTAGTAGTCGTACTATTCTCTATAGCTACCGAGAACATATAGTCTTTTAATCCTTCTAGTTTATTCTCCATCTCTTTAAAGCCTCTTCCATATAAGTCTAATCTATCCTTTATCTTATTTATAAAGAATAGTCTTGTTATATGTCCTGGAACTAATGCTTTGTTTGAGGTTATGGCCGATAGTAGCTTTGTCTTAGGGTATACCTTGAAGTCTTCTACTGTACATCCTTTCCATTGACTTGAATCTGTTACCGGACAAAATTTAGCATATGGAAACTTTAATAACTCTTCATCCCAAGTTAATAACAGATCTACCTTCTTACTTTTATTATCTAGTATGGCATGATATACACACATCTGCTCTACAAATAGCATCTTATCCTCGCACATTCTCAATACTATCTTAAGTCGCGGGTCTAACAGCTCTTTATCATATAGGTATTTTAATATAGCAGAGTCTTGTATGAATAGCACATGACAAGGTTCAGCTCCTTCAAACATAAGCTCATAGTTAGTAGTCGGACCGAGCCGCTCTCGCGATAAACCAAATGCATTTACTATCATATATCTTACTTAACTTCTCCTATAGGGAATTCATATACGATATAAGTACCTCTATCAGTACTACCTATTCTATCAGGCTTCTTAAATTCCCCCAGCAGCTTTAGGGTAGTCGACATATAAACTACTATCATAATGATTCTATTTCTGCTTTTACTTCTATCCAAAACTCTCCGGTGCGTATTCCAAGAGAAGCATAGATTACCTCTCTCTCTGTTATGATTTCATCTACTACTTTTGCTGCACATAGCTTTGCAAATTCTACCATCGATACTCCTCTTGTGAAGTCTCTACCCAATTGCTCGTAGTATTTATATAACTCTAATGCTTTCTCTTTTGCTTCCATATGTCTATAATTTAAATATATTACCGAATGAGGTTAATCCATAGTCAAACTTTCCATCCTCTACACATGATGCGTTAGAGAACTTCGTGTTTGGTAGTCTATGATAGGTACTAACTCCTTGATTTTCAATGTCCTTAAGGTTATGTATATGTCCAAATAACATTAGCTTTGGCTTCACCCTCATTACAGCCGTTACGAGAGCCTTATCACCGCACATCTCTAAATCGTTATCTCTATTATAGGATAGATCGCGTACACCTTTAGGGGGTCCATGTACGATTAATATGTCTGTATCATCTGGAATAGTATCCCATACAAAGTGTGTCTTGTCTCTAGCCTTCATAAAAGACCAATCGCCAAACGTAGGTGTAATAGGTGAGCCCCATATCTTTAGTCCTTCTATTTCAATAGACTCATTCTCTAGATAGATAATATCCTTCAATAGCATATCAGAATGCTCTATTTGTTTTCTAGCTATAGCTGTATCATGATTACCTGCTACAAATATCTTATACTTGACAGGAACCTTTTCATACCATTCTAAAAACTCTATTATCTCTCTTTTGGAAGATTCTAGTAATGGACTATTAGAACAATCACCGCTGTGTATCACCATATCTATTCCTTCAAATCTCTCTATAGGAAATAGATCGTGCATACCATGGGTATCGCTTATGTGTAAAATCTTCATATTAATTATTTTAATAATTCGTCTAAGTCAATTGAATGATTAGACATAATTCTATAGAGCTCATCTCTAGCCTCTTGTAGTGCATCGTATACTTCTTGAGATGTAGAATCAGTAGCGTATTTAGTTTGACTTCTTAAATACTGATCCATATCCCATAATGCTATAGCTAGCTTTGTTGACTTAATAGCTCTTAAATGAGCAGTTTCATCAACGCTATCGTCTAGATCAAATTCTAATATACCTTTCATATATCTAAAAATAAGAAAGCCCTTACGGGCTTCCAACTATTTTACAATATATTATAGTTTTTTAATTATAGGGAGTGTCAGCAACCCAAGTTGCTCCGTTGTTATTGCTTATAGAGGCTGCATTGCCGCTAGTATCGTCTATAGCGGTCTCAGCACTAAACATATCCATTAGTAGTAATGTACCGGCTACGTTTGTTAGCGGAGAGGTTGGTACAGGCATCGTATCAGGTGCAGATACTAGGCCGTAAATATCTGAATTACAAACTCTAAGATTTGTTAATCGACCGCCTACAGTATTACCGCTGTCGGAATTAGCCATAGCGAACATAGAATTAGAGAAGCTAAGAGGTTGTGTTGTATCGCTAAGAGTTTGACGAGCACCATTTATATATAAGCGCACACCTTGAGTAAATACTCCATAGCATACGTAAGCCCAAGTATTATTTGGTAGAGTTGCCATAACCGGAACGGCTGTATAAGGTAATAGGGTTATGTCTTGAGTTCCTGATGTAGTTATTTCGCAATTAAAAGGAGTACCTACTTGAAGTAGCCAGTTTATTAATGCAGCACCCATTACTTGAGATCCTGCTAGTTTAATCCAGAACTCTACATTAGTATCGCCCGTATAAGATAAGGCAGCACTATTAATTGAAAGGGATTGAAATGAGGTATTATCAAAGTTTAAAGATCCTCCATTACCTGAACGGTTTCTAAGAATGAAGTTACCTTCGTTATTAACATTTGATAAAGAAAGGTTACCGCCTGGTGTGGTACCTGTGTTGATAAATTGTCCTGACACCTTAAATTATTTTAGCAAGCTACACAGCTACCTGGTTCTGCAGTTAACAATGTTGAACCACCACCTATTGAACGCATATATCTATTATTAGTTCCATCAGAAACCCAATAGGTACCTGCACTTAATGATGTGGCATTTGCTGCATTTAGAGAAGTACAATCACATAAAGTAGTTCCACCGCTATAAAGATATGTTGGTAGACTAACTCCTCCTATACCTGCACAAGCATTAGGTCCAAAAGCAGAAGCATATAATGCTACTGCAGGTGGTGGTGTTGGAGTACCTAGCGAGAATATAGCTTGTCCGGAGTTACTATTGTTAGTAAAGGTTACTCCGCCTGAATTTGAATTGTTAATGAACTGTCCTGGCATATTATTGTTTTATACTAATAAATAGTTACAGTCCTGACTTTAGGTCGTCTAAAATTTGAGGACATTTTCTATATTCCCACCATTCTGATCCATCATATTCACCTCTCTCCAGCCACGCACCCTCTTCTATTAACCATACCGTACCAAATAACTCTTGTCCTCCATATCCGCTATCGTATTCGAAGTCTAATCGATCCAGGAACTCTTCATACTCCGCAGGAGTATATCCTTCTTTTAAATTCTTATCGAGCATATTCATCGTCTCTTCATCATGCCAATAATGCTGTCCACGACGAATAGTCGCGCATTTTATCACGCCACCCACTCTTTCGAGCATACCTAATAGTTCTTTCTTTGCATTTGCCATATCGATTTCTCTTAGTTGTTTAAATAGTTCTTCTATCTTATCCTCTGCCATATATTAAATAGGTTAGTATCTCTTTTCTCTATTGATACTCCATTCCAGATAGTCGCCATTATTTATCTCATACCCCCAGTGTAAGAGAGATTGCTGTATACGCGGACTAGCCTGCCAGTCTTCTGTACTACGTACCTTACTGTATATGTTGTTTCGCCATCTACCGTTTATACCGCAGAAGTCTTGCCATCTCGCTATCTGTCTTCTATCATCATCACCTCTCCTTCCCATATCATACTTACACCACCACTCGAACCATCCATATGGATCATCCTTATGCATCCACCCCATACCCTTCCAATACTGATAATCCATGCCAGACCTTATTCCCCATTTATTTAACTTAGGTCTATACTTATCGCCCAGGTATAGCTCCCTATCGAGCCCTTTGAAGTGATACTCGAATAGCGCTTCATAGTCATACTCCACCGCACCCACGATAGGTAATCCGAAATAAGAACCGCCAAATGCGCCCGCCTCGATAACTTGACGGGGGGTTAGATTAGGATAGAATGATAGACTGCTATGCATAACTTTTATTTAAGGACTCAAGATAGTGTCTCCAGCTTGAACGGAGTGCATTACTTTAAAATATATATATGTGTGATCGCGACGCCCCCTAGTGCTTATGCGGCATCCTAAACTTCTCGTGCTCGGCTATAGGATCTTTCTTTGGCTTTACTGCTTGATACTCTGCCACCAAGGCCTCTACCGTATCATTAACCATATTAATGTTATGTTCCTTAAGCATACGAACATAACCTTTATAGTCTACAAATGCTTTAGACGTATTACCGTCTGCGTCTGTTAATCTAATTTCAATTTTATCTAACATAGCTTATTATTTTTATATCCTAAAGATAAATGCTTTATTTCAATCTACCAACTTATTTCCAAAATATCTGTAATGCTATAATTAATACTCCTAATCCTATACATACTAATGTCTTTAAGGTAAATGGTTCTTTAAAGAGATAATGACTCAATAAACTAAATACAACTATCCCTAAACCAAATCCAATCAAACGACTAGGCCATATCTCACCGCTAAATGCTGCTACAAAGTACTCAACAGATTTAACATAGACGATACCTATAGGTATACTTAGTAGCATCATTGGCCAATAATATTTTGGGTACCAACCTAGCTTCATAGCTCCTTGAAACTGCATATATGATCCTATTTGTCCTAGTAGGCCGTAAATTATGCCATAGAATAGATTCATTATATACTTGATTTTCTTTTATCGTAATCCTCTTTTGTTTCTATACTAGTAATTAAAGTATAGTTAGAAGGATATACTGCTATAACTTCATTATACTCATCACGGAAGATAATTTGTCCGTCTGATACCTTTAAATTATCTGCCCATACTCCTCTCTCTATATTAAGTGAAGGAGTTATAACTGTTATTCTATATAATTTCATTTCTTTTTATTATTTGGTTTGTAATATCTCTTCTTAGGTTTAGGTTTCTCTTCATTAAGAAACTTATTATCCTTTTCTACTACTAACGAATTTGTATTCTTCCAAGCATACTCTTCGTAAGGCTCATTAAAATCTTCATCTAATCCATCGTACTCCTGCAATGCTTTGATAACTTTATCAAGCTTTGCCTCTATTCTATCTAACTGCTCTTTCATAATCTAAATAAAAGATCCGGCGATTAAACCGGATCTTAATTCTTTACTTTACCATTGCTTGGTAATGATAGGTAGCACTTCCTTGTGCTGATACCTGAATACCGCCTGTTGTTGTCCATCCTCTAGATAGCAAAGCGTTTACTTCGCTAATTAAAGTTGCCATGTCTGTGAAGACTATCACTGCATACTGAGTGAATTTTTGATCTGCCATGTTATTGTTTTTTAGTTAACATTATAAAATATACTTTATCGTGAGTACTCTTTAGGGTACCTTCTTTCTTTAATCTAGCTACTTCTTCCCAATATTCAGGAGTTTTAGGGTAATGTTTTTCAAGTAGAGAGCTGAAGTAATAAGACTCTTCTTGTGACCAATCTCTACATTCTGTTATTCCATTATAAGAAGTTAAGGAGTAAAACTTCTTAGGGTGAGTTCTCTTAAACCAAGCCTCTGCTACTATAGCTCTCTCTTTAGGTACCCACATAGACCATAATACTCTAACGTCATAATCTCTTCCTAATGGAATATTTCTCCAGGCGAGCTTCTTATGCTTTTCTGGATCATACCTCTCTAGAACGTCTTCTGAGTTCGTCTTACCGAACTTATACATACGATATGGATTAATCTTAAACATATCTAAATGTAAGGACTTTATCTCAATCTACCAACTACTTTAAAATAAAAAAGCCTACTTTCGTAGGCTCTTCTATATCTAAAATGTGTTTATTTTGCAAGTAGAGTATATGCAAGTCCTCCGATAATGATATAAGATCCTATCTTCTGGAATTTATTCTTTACTTGTAGCTTCTTATAGTTAAGATTCAAGTTATCATATTGCTTACTCCATTCGGAAATCGCTTGATCTTTATTCCCTATAATAGATTTATATCTCCCTTCTTTATTTACAAATAAGGTAATGGTACTATCTTTTAAAGTGATACGAGATTCCTGTATAGCTATTACGCTATCTTTAATTATTATCTCATGCTTAGCTCCATCATAAGCAGCTAAGTCTCTAGCTACAAAGGTAAGTACTGGTTGTGCTACTGGAAGAGGATTAGTAATAGTATCTTTTGGATAGCGCTGGTTTAAATAGCTAACTATTTCTTGCTCTGTAAAGTTATCTATCTTATTTATTTCTACTTGAACATACTCTTTGATTTTGATAACTTTAGCTTTTCGATTCTCAAGATCGTGAATGTAGATACTATCCTGTCTTTCAATAGCTTCTATTTGACCATCAGCTATCTGATTCTGAATCAGTAGGTAGTCGTTAACTTCAGTTAAACTGTCAAGCTTTCCTTTGAAATCACTTGAAGTTTTTATACCGCCAAGGGTAAATAATGAATAGCCTATAAAGGCTAAGATTGCTACAAGTCCAATTTTCTTTAACATATTATTATTTTATTGATATTAGTTATAAATAGTTAAGTTTAATCCTCTACAGCTTCTCCTTTAACCTTACTACCTACTGTAGGCGTTGCAGGATTAACAGCATACTTAACTATTCCATCTACTGTTCTTCTAAGCCATCCTCCTGAGATAGTCTTATCGGTTACTTCGTTATAGATTTCTTGTTTTGATTCTGGATACTTCTTGGTATAAGCTTCGTAGTCTAAAACCTTTTCGATTTTACCTACTAAAAAAGAATCGCCTACTCTAGGATTAGAGTCTCTTGTTGTATCGTACCAGGTATCATCTACTAATACGTACGCTCTGTTTGAATTTAAAAATAATGCTTGATGTTTCATAACTGTTTATTATTTGTTTATACCTGAAGATAAGAACTTTATTTCAATTATATACCTGCTTCTTCAAATATTTTAAAATATTTTTCTTCTAGTACTTCATAGTTCATTCTAAAGCTAGCAGGCATCTTCTTCCATACCTTAGGATTTCTAGCAGGAGAGTTATCTGGATGCATCCAACGTCTTGTATGGTATAGATAGTTATAGTACTGAACGTAAGCGTTTGCTTTTTTAGTATAGATCTTTGTATCGATAGGAAGATTCCATTGCTTAATTAGCTTAACAGATCTCTTCTCGTTATCTAATTCCATATCTCTAGTCTTAGCTAAAGCTCTTTCTATATTAGGAACCTCTTTACCATTTAACCAATCATCTACATTATCTATCTTATAAGTATCTTTCCATTCTTTACACTGATCTATCCATTGAGTAAGATGTCCATACTCATGCACTAAAGTCATTAACCAGTTTTGGTCTTTCCTGGCTACAAATAATTCTTTGAGGTCGTCTGGTTCGCAATAGCCAACACATCTGATATTATCGGAAGTTCGTACAGTCTTTGTGGGCTTAAGTCTAAACTTAATTCCATGTGCGCGGCACTCAGACTTAACATGTTTAACAAACTCCTGAACATTACTCATAACTCTAGAAATATAAGAAGAAAAATTCAAGTTACCAAATAAGAAAGCCCCTTTCGGGGCTCTTATCTAAAAATCGTGTTGTGCGTTAATTGCTTCCTTTGCTCTCTCGTCGATTTCATGTTGAAGAAAGCTAACCGCTACATCTTCATCCCATCCATCTGCCATTAGCTTTTGAATAGCTAAGTCTGCGACTTTATGGAATGCAGTATGAAGCTTTTCTCCTAGTGAATCTTCAATCGTATCATATTCATGCTCTTCGTCTCCTTCATGCTCTTCGTTCTCCCACATTTCAGCTTTAGTCATTACTAAGCCTGTTCTATTGCCTCCTAAGTTAGAAGGATTATGTTTTGGAGTCTTAGTCGGTTCATTATAGTGAGCTGGTCTTTCTGCAGGAACTGCTTCATCGCCCATTCTCTTAGCATTCTCCATTATCTTTGGATCCTTTCCAGCCTTTTCTAATAAGTTAGCAATCTCTTTCTTAATAGTCTTATAAGACTCAATAAATTCTTTTAATTGCTTTCTTTCGTCTGGAGATAATACTGACATTCCAAATGGGGCTTGATCTTCATTAGCCATTATAGTCTGTCCTGTAGCTTGTAATGGAGGCATATGTAAGCCTTCTTCCATTTCGCTATCTTTTAATGCTTGTAATAAGTCAGGAATAAAATCTTCTTCATATCCTAAGTAGTATCTAATTTCTCTATCTGTATAGCCTGCTTCTTGTTTCATTACTTCGGCCATAGCTTTAATAATTTCTTTTTCAGGCATACCATACTTAATACCTCTTGCTTTAAGGGCTGGTATTATCTTACCGTAATCGCTTCCTTCGTTTAAGCCTTTTGATACTCCTCCTCCTAATTCTTCACCTAAAGCTGTCATAAACTCCCAATTAAAGTCTTCATGGTAGCCACGTCCAGAAAGTATATTACTTACTTCTATTCTTTTCCTTCCTTGCTCTAACATCTCATGCCCGCACCAGCTAATAGCTATATTTTCATATTCCTTCCAAGCTGCATTTCCTACTTTATGGTCAGGATCTTTTCTAGCTGCCTGATACTTATCGTATAATGGCTTTAAATCAGCACTATGCTTTTGTGCAACTAATTTAGCATATTTGTCTGGCATACGTAGATTAGTATTTTCACCAGCCTCTTCTTCATCTATTTCTGCTTCAGCATTCTCTGCCTCTTCATCATCCATCTCTGCTTTCTTTGCTTTATGCTCTCTTTCTTCGTCATTATCATCTTCAGGACCATCGTCTTGAGGACCTACTCCAGCTATCTCTTGAAGCTTCTTAACTTCTGCTTCCCAGAATTCACCATCGTTAAAATCTCCTCCAGCCATATCGAAATCATCTCTTGGCTCTTCGTAGTCAGCGTCGGTATCTGGTTCGTAATCGTCATAATCGTCAGCAGCAATACCTAAATCGTTTACAAACTCTCTAGCTGCTTCTGGTGCTGGCATGCTTCCGTATTGAGCCATTGGATCTGTATGATCTAAAGCTTTCATTACTTTAGCTTCTGCCTCTCCTGCCAATCCCATTGCTGAAATAGCAGTTTGAAACTCTTCATGCCATTGATCGTTACCAGGATGACTCTCTCCCATAGAAGAATCGTAGTTAGAAGTATCTTTTACTTCTTTATCGCCTATTTTGAACTCTTGTCCTTTCTTAGCCTTAGCAAGGCCTGCAGTAAATGCATTACCCTCTTGTTCCAAGTCTTCTTTTAACATCTTTTTAGGAGCGCCTTTCTTAAAGCCGTCCATCATTTTCTTATAATCTACGTGAGATATATAGCTCATTTGAAATATATTTATTATAAATAGTTAGTATTTGCTTATTAATCCTTTGGAGCTGGAGCTATTATATGGTTTCTCCACCACTTTCTAAATTCGTTGTTCTTTGGAAGATCATCGACAATTTTGCAATCAATAAAGAATACAGCTCCTATTAAAAATAAGCTAATTAACATAATAATTGAAAGTATAAACATAGTAATGTATTTTATAACTTAAAGATAGTAAATTTATCTTGATAATCCAACAAAATAGCTGTTCTATTTTCAACCCAATCGCCGGAATTTAAATATCTAGCTCCGTTAATCATCAAGTCTGCAGGTTGATGTATATGTCCACATATAACTCCTTGACACCCATGCTTGCTAGCCATTTTAATAGCTGCTATTTCAAAGTCGTTTATATAACTAGTAGCTGCCTTCACTCCAGCTTTAATCTCTTGAGAGATAGATTGATAAGGTAATCCTCTCCATACTCTATACCTATTATACCACCTATTTAGCCATAGAGCAAAGTCATATCCTACTGATCCTATCTTAGCAAGCCATTTGTACTTAGTAATAAATACATCTATTACATCTCCGTGAAAGACATAGTGATTGCTAATAACATAATCTTCTCTAATTTCAATATTACCAAAATGCATTCCAATAAACTCTGCTAGAAATTCATCGTGATTGCCTCTAATCCAGATTACTTTAGTTTTATTTGATACTTTAAGAATTTTAGAGATAGCATTTGTATGTTGCTTCTTCCATTTAGCTCCTCTATTCAACGCCCATCCGTCTACTATGTCTCCATTAAGGATTAAAAGATCTGTAGGATGCTTTTCTAGAAACTCTATAAACTCTTTTGCTTTAGAATCTTTTGTACCTAAATGTAGGTCTGAAACGA
>Ga0114978_10003831_pt1 | contig 12260 bp, 7 predicted proteins | sample S_140212_EF_Meta_FD_87027 | JGI IMG/M metagenome (GOLD analysis project Ga0114978, IMG submission 87027) | Freshwater microbial communities from Lake Simoncouche, Canada to study carbon cycling - S_140212_EF_MetaG | ecosystem: Environmental > Aquatic > Freshwater > Lake | place: Lake...
AGTGCCCTTGAAAGTTGGGTCCGGGTTGAAGGTAACAGTGCCATTCGCATTCACCGTGTAGGTGCCCTGGCCTGGCACATCGAGGAACGTGAGATTACAACTCGCATTTGCCGTTGAAGTAGTAGCACAAAGTTTCACCGAACTAGCAACAAGAGTTGCACCCGTGCCAGCCGCGTCATTAGTAAGTGGAGAAATGGTTTGATTCGTGTCATAGGCGCCACTCGACGTGTCATTTGTTGCCGTCGGTACAGGAGGGATCACCGGTGTCAACGTTGATGTTGCTGTTTGGCCAGTGATATCGGTGACTTTGTAACTCAACGCAGCTTTCGTACCCGGAGTAGCAGCAGGGTCGGCAACTAAAGTCACCACACCAGTAGTGGTATCTAAGGTGTAGGTACCTACACCAGCAACTGTCACAACACCATCTGCGTCACACGCAGCAGGTGACGATGCTGGAGTAATGAGGCACGTGACAGATGTATTGAACCCAGCAACCGATGAAGCTAAACCGCTCGTACCGGTGAGCGTAGTAAAGGCCGTAGTTCCACCTGGAATGACCGACTTGGTTTGAGCTGTAGCAGTGGGAACGGCAGGGGCAGCAACCGTGGGTGTGATTGTTGCGCTGGCAACTTGCGACATTCCATCTTGCATTACATATTTCACTGGAGACGCGGTCCCCTTGAAAGTTGGGTCTGGGTTAAAAGTAACGGTGCCATTTGCATTCACCGTATAGGTGCCTTGACCTGGCACATCAAGGAATGTGAGATTACAACTCGCATCTGCCGTTGACGTTGTGGCGCACAGTTTCACTGATGAAGCATCAAGCGCCGAGAGTGTTCCCGCTGAGTCGTTGGCGAGTGGGGAAATAATCTGGTTGACGTCGTATGCACCAGTGGATGTGTCGTTAATTGCAGACGGAAGCAAGTTAGTCACCGTAGGTGTATACGTGCTTGTTCCAATACTGCCTGCTGAATCAGATACCTGATAATTCAACGCGGGCGGCGTTCCCACATAATTATTGACGGGCGTGAAAGTAACAACACCTGTTGCATCAACTGAATAGGTACCAACGTTGGCCACCGTGATGGATGTTCCTGCCGCTTTTGTACAGTTCGGCGATACTTCCACAGGTGTCGAGTTCGGGTCACATAGTTTTACCGAAGAAGCAACAAGTGTTGCTCCCGAAGCATTCGTTGCTATTACGTCGTTCTCTAATAAGTTCTTTGTTTGAACAGCATTCTTGCCACCAGAAGAAGTATCGGGGTTAGCTACCGGCACAGGCGCAGCATGGCACATCGCACCATCAAGTGGGGACGTTGCATACGTATAAATCAATGAGAAGTTGGATGACAATGTTGCCGTCACGGGGCTCATCACTGCATATGCCTTCCTGTTTCCATCAATCAGAACTACTCGCCCGCTGCCATCGGAATATGCAGCCTGGTGACTTGAAATATTTGTTGGAAATGTAGTTATGGAAGAACTTGTCCAGGTGGTTCCAGCAGATACCTGGGTTTTGTACATGTACAGACCGAAAGACGAAAAGAAATAGCCGCCTGAATAAGCTAAGTCATCGCCTTGAATTGCAACGCTTGTCGTAATAGTTGTGACAGCGCGCGTAGCTACATTGATGGAATACAGCGTGGTTTTTGACCCAGTGGCTTTCACCACTAAATTCCCGGAATTATCGAAGTCTCCGCCCACCATTGTTGCCATCACTGTGTCGGTAATTCCAGTTCCCGTCATTGAACCAAGGTCGGTCAAAATTCCATTGCCTGAATAGCGCACCAGATGACCGGCCGTGAGCGCAACCCCATTTGATGTACCCGTCGTCTTTGCAATGCCATAGAGGAATCCATCAACCGAGTTATAACCAATGGCGTCGACGGAACCCGATGTATAAGTTGGGCCAACGGCATAACGGCTGAGAGATGCGTATGGATGGCGATACAACTGTCCAGATTCCAAGTAGTAAACGTTGTTATCGCACAAGGTTTCGCCCGCAACGTCGGGTGTAAGTGCCTGAACTGTGGCATCGGTATTTTTATCAATGCTTGTTGTGGCGACGTTTGATGGGCCATTACGGAAATCGCCAGCAGCAGTTGCCTTCACATTTACGCTATATGTGCAACTTGCGACGTTTGCGCTTATTGATGCATTCGTCACGGAAATACTTGTTGCGCCTGCAACTGCTGTCATCGCCGCAACTGTGGCTGTCTCAGTGCTACCTCCCGGACAAGTTGTGCGTTTATTGGGGTTGTCATCAATGACTAGACCAGAAGGAAGTGAGTCCACCCAGCCGATTCCTGTCTTTAACGTCAAGGCAGGATTGTTGATGGTGAAAGTGAGTGTGGACACTTGGCCTACATCTACTTGTTCTGGCCAAAATGATTTTGACAAAGTCTGGAACGAGTTATATTTCGCATCAACAACCCCAGGTGTTCCCGCTACCAAAGTAAAAGTCGGCGAGAGTAAAGAAGTGGCTGCAGAGTAGTCGGTAGTCATTCCAGAACCACTTGCCGTCACAATTGCCTGGTTGACAGCAACTGTTCCAGAAGCATCAACAAAATTTACTTTGTAATCTCCCGGGGCGACTAATGGGAACGCATAGTTGCCACTGGCATCGCTCGTCGCTGTCACAGGTTGCCCACGTAAAGAGACTTCGGGGTAGTCAGCTTGATACGTCACTGGAGCACCGGCACTATCTGTCAAAGCAACAACAACTCCCGCTACCGCTGCTCCAGCACCTGTAGTCAATGTTCCAGACAAACTTGAGGCACACGAACTGCTTGGTGATACAGCAATATTGACAGATCGTGTAACCGAGTCAAATTGCGAGACAACGCTGCTTGCCGTGGTACTGCCACTTGCAACGACATTCACCGTATTTGCGAGCAGCTGACTCGGGTGAACAATAGGTGTAGGACACGCAATAATTGGTCGCAAGCACAATTCAGGCGACCCCCCAATTGCGCTAATGGTCGCCGAGACATCACCTTCAGTTGATCGTCCTGTAAAAGTCACAGAAAATTGTGGGCTCTGCCCAGTATCAGCAACTGGCAAGGTGGCGAGGTTAACAATCTTGTTTGCCGGTATTGCCACGTTGGTCCAAGCGGTGATAGCAACACCAGAAGAGTTTTTAACAGTAATTGTTGCCGACGTGTACGCCGACACCGTGACCAATGTGAATGATCGCCACGCTTGAATAGCGTTAGCGGTCGAACAGGCCATACGCGGCAGAATCATTCCTCCACTGAACTCAACCGTCGGTGCAGGTACTGCACAGTTACCCGCTACACCAGTGGTGGTATTAAATGTGTTGATATTCCCAGAGTTGTCATTCGACCATAAACATGTGGGTTTTGCAGGGTCAAGCACAATTTGATAGTTCTCATCGGCGATACCGGCGGCAGTCCAATTGGTGCACCAACTGTCAAGTGAGAAATCCCAGCAATGAATTGTTCCTAGTGCACCTGCTCGTCCATCGCCCCAATACATTCTTGTTGCGTATGTGGGGTTGAAGTTGCTGTAGATTGCGGTGGAAACGATCGTACTTTGGTAACTGCTCGTGAATGATGTAGTCAAAGAACTATTGATGTCCAATCCTGCTGCATCAAAGCAACTACGAGTTGCCGAACCAAGGAAACAGGCACCTCTGACCGCACCACCCGAGGTAGTCGCTGGGAGCTGTCCGAAACGTGAAGTGTTATCCGCTATTACTCGTGGGTTTGTCCACCCAGGGCATGCAGCACCGGTCAGTGCAACAACGCACACTCCGTACACAGTTCCGCTGGTCTCGTCCGTAGCCCCATAGATACGTCCGCCCCATTCGCCCAAGTATGCATAAAAGTTGGCGTTAGATGCGTTGGGCAGGGAAGCACCAAAGTCAATAAGGCCTCCACTTGCGCATGGTCCGCCCGCTCCCAAATTCAATCGAATGTCAATGCAAATTAAATCACCCGTCTTCACATTCCATGTAAAGAGTCGACCAGCAGATTGAGCGAGGCCCTGGTAACAGTCGTACAACTGGTCACCGCCGCAACCAGCTGAGGAGGGAAAGTCAGCTGTTGCACCAGGAGAAACGAACCCTGTAGTGATGGAACCACCGCACCATTTTGTGGCAGCCGAAATTGTTGTTAGTGCTAGACAGGAAAATCCAGCAGTACTGATTTCCGTACCCGACACATTGTGTCGATAGATAACAGGCACCCACAATTCTTTTTGGACAGAGTCGTACCATGAACTGGACATGTTGCTACTCGCTAATTCAAACCCGCCACTTGTTGACATCGAACCGCCCGACAATACATATGGCCACGATGCATCGCATCTGGCCCCAGTCCGTAGGTGACAATCAATTGAGCTGCGAGGTTGGTGATGGGTCACGTTATAAAAATGACCCATATCATCGAAGGTGATGTCCCACCCATCACCCGATGCTCCACCAGCGATTGAAAACTGGCCGCTATCTGGTTGCATACCAGTTGCAGTTGTACTTGCAATTTGTCGACCATTTGTATCGGCACCTTCACTCACCAGCGGGCCATTTGCTTTCACATAACGAAGGGCTTCCCACCCAGTAACAGTTGTAGGTGCAGTTGATGAATATGTTGCTCCGTCAGTGGAGTAATAAATGGTCCAGCCGCTCGGTGCAGTGATGTCGCTTGCGGAGCGCAAGTCGAGTTCTGGGTCAATTTGTTGCACAATTTCTTGCTGCGTTGTTCCCGCAACAGCAACTGGTGTGCTTGCCGTGAGATCAATCTTTGTACCTCGCAATGCAGACGTGGCAACCGCCGCCGAGTCGGGCGTGTAGTCAACAGCCAAGGTGAGCCCAGTGAGTGCGCTCGCGCGCGGAACTTCTAAATTGCTCGCAAATACACCAAACACCAAAATCATGACGATGAAGAGTCGACTTTTGCGGCGGAGAGACCGAAGAGTATGAACGCATGTTTTTGTTGCATGCGAAAATAAAGTGGCCATCACTAGTAACTATATGACGACACCTATATTTACTCAGGGATGCTGAGTTAGATTCATTTATTGCACGCGTAGAACCATTAACACAGCTTCTGTCAGATGGCTTTCCACTTCATAGTCCCCAGCTTTGTCGGCCGTGAACGTGAAGGTTTTGGTGTCGCCCTTTTTGGTCATGCCGCCGCCAAGGTCATAGCCGTGAACGTGGTATTCGTCCTCAGCCTCGTTGTTTGTGAAGTTCAATGTGACCTGGGAACCTAAAGCGACCTCTTCCACACGATCTGGCCCTGAATTTTCGCCTACAACGACATCGATAGTGACACTTCCATCACTAATAGTAGTTGTTGTATCACTATTAGCGTTTTCTGCTGTCTCTGTCGTGGTCACAACAGCGATGGTCTCGGACGTACTGCTGTCGCTCGAACATGCCACCAGGCCAACGACGGGGGTGATTACCAAAAGCACTTGCCAGATCTTTTTAGTTTCCATGGTTCTCCTCATTCGTTCGAAGTCTAATCACATTGAGTTGCAGTGGCACTTTCTGGGTCAACGCATCTCGTTGTATGAGGGGGCATGTGCCTCGCATGACTTCTTGCAGAGGGCCCCTCACCACGGAATCCGTTTTTCTTTTTCCTATCTACAACATGCATTGCAAAACCCTGATCAAGGTCGTAGTTTCATCGCGTGCAAACTCCTTACGTCATCATTGACCTCGACACTGTTGAGACAAAATTTCGCGAGCTTTCCGAAGCCCTCCATTCCACTGAGCTGTGTTACGCCGTGAAAGCGAACCCGGGCAAACCAGTCATTGAACGATTAGCTGCACTTGGCGCCAGCTTCGATGTTGCCAGTGTTCCTGAAATTGATTTGGTGTTGTCGTGCGGCGTGGAACCAGCGCGTATTTCCTTTGGAAACACCATTAAAAAGCAGCGCGATATTGCTTATGCAGCGCAGCAAGGCATTACGCGTTTCACTGTTGACACCATGAGCGAGTTGAACAAGGTATTGGCTGAAGCGCCTCGTGCGGAAGTGTGCGTGCGTTTGTTCCACGATTGTGAAGGTGCCGACTGGCCGTTGTCGAAAAAATTTGGTTGTGGTTTTTCCGATGCAAAAAATATTCTCATTGCCGCCGGTAACGCTGGTTGCAGTACAGGTATTTCGTTTCATGTAGGTTCACAGCAACGTAACCTCGATGCGTGGCTTGCACCATTACAGCTGTGCCAGCAACTCATTACTGAAGTTGCTGAAGAATCGGTTGCACCAGAGTTTGTGAACCTTGGTGGTGGCTACCCCGGTAGCTACCTCGATGACACTCCGCATATTTCTGTTTATGGCGACGCCATTCGCAAAAGTTTGCACGATGTATTTGGTAACAACACGCCACGCCTCATGGCAGAGCCTGGCCGCTACTTAGTTGCCGATGCAGGCACGTTGCATACTGAAGTAGTGCTTATTAGCAAGCGCGATATTGATGCACGCCGTTGGGTTTATGTTGACTGCGGAGTTTTTGGTGGGCTTGCCGAAACACTTGGTGAGAGCATTCGGTACCGCTTGCTTACCGAGCACGATGCTTCAGCACCTGCATCTCAAATTGTTTTAGCTGGCCCCACGTGTGACTCTGCCGACATTATTTACGACAAGGCCGGATACTTCTTGCCCGATAACTTGCAAGTAGGCGAAGTCATTCGCATTGCCTCTACCGGTGCGTACACCACCAGTTACTCGGCCATTGGCTTCAATGGGTTTGCACCACTTGCACAGGGTTACATCAATGTTGTTGCAATGAAAGAACCTGCTGCTTAAGTTTTATAGTTAACTGCCGAACTCGAAACCTAAGTCGGGTGCAACCAACATTGGTTCATAACGAATGCCAGCTTCAGCAGCCATTGCTGCACATGTTCCACCACGGTCAACTATGACGGTGATGAGAACGACTTCAGCGCCAAATGCGCGCACGGCATCGACAGCTTCGAACAACGACGTGCCACGCGTAACAGTGTCTTCAGTGATGATGACCTTGTCGCCTGGTTGCAGCGCACCAGCAATGCGGCCCGTCACCCCGTGATCTTTAGATTCTTTTCGTACGCTAAAACTGCGTAGGTTGATGGCACGCGTAGCAGCAACGGCGGCAATGCCATATGCAACGGGGTCCGCACCCATGGTGAGACCACCAATAGCTGTTGCTTCTGCAGGAAAAAATGACAACGCAACGTTTGTTACCAGCACAATCCCATCGGGGCGACACGCGGTTTGTTTGGTGTCGAGGAACCACGAACTTTTGCGGCCCGACTTCAAGGTGAAGTCACCACGTTTTACTGCGTGTGCCATAACGTGCTCTCGCAATGCGTGACGAGCAGGGTCAAGTGGAGGCAAAGAAGTATTTTCAGAATTTACGGGCATATTCATGGCTCTACCGTACATACCCGATATGTTTTGTAACGTGAACGCAACAAAAGGAACGCCTGCCAAAAAGGCTGCGAAGGAAGCTGTCGCCAAAAAAGCTGTCACAAAGTCCGCCAAAAAGGCAATGAGCACAAAGCACAAAGACGCTTTGGCCCAGGGCCGTACAGAGGGCCGCATTATTCGCATGTACCTCGAAATTGTGGAGGCCAACAAGCCCAAGCGTGGCCGTAAGCGCACCGCCGACTCCATTACCAAGCGCCTTGCTGCCATTCAAAAAGAACTCACTACCGCCGACGCCATTGTGAAGCTGCGCCTCACTCAAGAGCGCATGAACCTCACCGCCGAATTGGCAACCAAGCAATTGGGTTCAGATTTTACGAAATTGGAAAATCAGTTCGTAAAAATTGCCGCCGTCTATTCACAACGCAATGGCATTACGTATTCAGCATGGCAAGAAATGGGTGTTCAACCCAATGTCCTGAAGCGTGCCGGCATTAACCGCGACGAGCTATAAAGCGTCAATTGTTTTGCTTGCGTGTTCTAGAACACGTGACTCATCGAAAATGAATCGCAGTTGCTCGTGAGTGAGATTCACGTCGAGGCTTTCCACTAGCACGTCACGTAAATGTGTGTGGGTGTCAAGGGCCTTACGCGACAACTGCTGCACAATGCGATACGCATCGTCTCGGCTCATTCCGTTTTCTACAAGTGCAAGAAGCGCTGACTGCGAATACACCACGCCTTGTAAGAGGTCGAGGTTGAAACGCATTTGCTGTGCATCAACTTCAAGGTTGGTGAGCAACGAAGTAAGACGACGCACCATGTAATAGGCGAGCATTGAAGAGTCGGGCAACACAATGCGCTCGGCAGAAGAGTGCGAAATATCACGCTCATGCCACAGCGGTACGTCTTGAAGTGCAACTTGTAGGTTGCCACGCAACACTCGTGACAAACCACTTAATGTTTCAGCAGAAATAGGGTTGCGCTTATGCGGCATTGCACTGCTGCCTTTTTGGCCCTTGGTAAACCCTTCGCGCACTTCGTTTACTTCAGTGCGCTGTAAGTGACGCAGTTCCACCGAAATGCTTTCAATGGTGGTACCAAGCGATGCACATGCCCACATGTATTCGGCATGGCGGTCACGAGCAACAACTTGTGTTGCTGGTGTAGGAGTGAGGTTTAATGCATTGCCTACATACTCTTCAACCGATGGGTCAATGTTGGAGTACGTGCCCACGGCCCCCGACATTTTGCACACTGCAATACCGTCAAGCGCATTACGTAAACGCTCTTCGTCGCGGCGCAGTTGCAGTGTCCACAGTGCAACTTTCACACCAAAGGTAGTGGGCTCGGCATGAATACCATGTGTGCGACCAATAGTGAGCGTGTCGCGATGTTCATGAGCTAATGCGGTGGTGACCGAAAGAAGTTCAGTCATTTCATCGAGAATGATGAGCATGGCATCGCGCAATGCCCAACACCAGCCGGTGTCAACAACATCGGTGCTGGTGAGACCGTGGTGAATGTACGACCCGGCAGGAAAGCCAATGCTTTCTTGCAATACATCAACAAAAGCAGCCACATCGTGATTGGTAATACGTTCGCGCTCAGCGACCGCGTCAACAAATGCTTGGTCGACCACAGGAGCAAGTTCACGACACTGTGCAGCAATTCCTTGTGGAACTACACCAAGTTGTTCTTGTGCTTCAGTAGCAAGAAGTTCAATTTCTACCCAGCGCTGCATGCGTGCAGCGTCACCAAAAATATTTGCTACAGCAGGAAGTGCATAGCGCTCAATCACGCGCGAACAACACAATCATCGCGCTCGGGGCCAGTTCCTACCATTGTGACGGGAACACCAACAATTTTTTCAACGAGTTCAACTAGTGCACACGCATTGGCATGAAGGCTGTCGTAGGTTTTGCATTCACGCAGTGAGGTCTTCCAACCAGGAATGGTTTCGTACACCGGCACTACTTGAGCCAATACTTCTGCCCGGTCGGGGTAGCCACGCAATGTTTCACCATTCAAGGTATAGCTCACGCATACCTTCACTTCGTCGAAGGTGTCGAGTACGTCGAGTTTGGTGAGCGCAATTTCAGTGAGCGAGTTCAGCCGCACCGCGTGACGCAACATCACAAGATCGAGCCAACCTGTACGGCGCTGGCGACCCGTCACCGTACCGAACTCGTGGCCAATGGTGATAAGGGCTTGCCCTAGTTCATCGGGAGCGCCACTCGCATCGGCGAGTTCAGTAGGGAACGGGCCAGAACCCACACGTGTGGTGTACGCCTTAGCAATTCCCACTACGCGAGAAATATCGCGCGGGCCAATGCCAGTACCAGCGCATGCGCCACTGGCAATGGGGTTTGACGACGTCACGAAAGGGTAAGTGCCGTGGTCAATGTCGAGGAAGGTTGCTTGAGCGCCTTCTAACAACAATTGCTGTTGAGCATCGAGTGCTTCATGCAATTCGTTCACGGTGTCACCTATATAGGGTGCAAGTCGCGCACCGAGTGTGGCGAACTGTGCAACAACTGCATCAACATCGACTCCTTGCCCACCAAGCGCCACAAGAACTGCACTTTCATCTATCGCACGTTGGCGTACTTGTGCGGCAAACGATGCGGGGTCGAGTACGGCCCCGGCGCGAATACCAACACGACGAGCCTTATCGGCATATGCCGGCCCAATGCCTTTCAGGGTGGTTCCAATTTTGTCGTCGCCGCGCTTTGCTTCTTCCAACGCGTCGTGCAATTGGTGCCACGGAAAAATGAGGTGTGCCTGGCTCGACACTTTCAAGCGTGCACAAGAAATGCCACGTGACTCGAGCTTGTCGATTTCAGAAAACAGTGTGGGCATGTCGACCACAACACCGTTTCCAATAACCGGCGTCACGTGGTTGTACAACACACCGCTTGGAATGAGTTGCAGCGCATACTTCTCTTCACCCACCACCACGGTGTGGCCAGCGTTGTGCCCGCCTTGGTATCGGGCAACATAAGAATGGTTGCGAGACAAGAGGTCAATGATTTTGGCCTTGCCTTCGTCCCCCCATTGAGTACCAACTACAACTGTGACGGGCATGTAACGCTCCTGATCGTGGGGAACGTAGATAAAGGCTAGCGCCTCGGTACCTCTCTGGCGATAGGTTTGTGACGTGGCATCTGCTTCAGACCTTCGTATTTTGCGCCCACTCACATGGGCCAACATGTCTGCCTCTGAGCGCAGCCAACTATGCGCTCGCGGGCTTGCCGATATTTTCGAACCTGCGTTGCGCAGTTCCATTAACAACATCATCGAAGATGTGCGCCAAAATGGCGATGAAGCGGTGTGTCGAGCTCTTGCCACTTTTGACGGCGTCACCCTGTCGCCGGCTCAACTTGCCATTTCCCCCGAGGAAATAGCTGCTGCAACTGTTGACCCTGCACTGGAAAGTGCCCTCATTGATGCCATTTCACACTTGCGCGCCTTTAACGAGCACCTGATGGAGCGAGCAAGTGCTTGGAGCATTGAACTTGAGCCAGGGCTCTTCGCCGGGGAAAAAATCACACCTATTTCTTCTGTAGGGCTCTTTGTGCCCAGTGGAAAAGCTTCATACCCCTCGGTGGCGTACCAACTTGGTGTTCCTGCCGTTGTTGCTGGGGTGAAAGACATTGCTCTTCTCGTGCCGCCAGCGCCAGGGGCCAACGGCGCCGTTGACCCTGCAGTACTTGTGGTGTGTCGCCTCCTTGGCATCACTCGCGTGTATCGCGCCAATGGGCCAGCCGGAATTGCCGCGCTCGGTTTTGGAACTGAGAGCATTTCGCCCGTACGCAAAATTGTTGGTCCGGGTAGCCCTGCGGTCACCTGCGCCCAAGTGGAAATGCAACGCCATGGCGTAGCAACCATGATGTTGCTCGGCCCCACCGAAAGCCTGCTCATTGCCGACCACACTGCCGACCCCATGCGTATTGCTGCAGACCTTCTTATTGAAGCTGAACACGGCACCGACTCGTCGGTGGTGTTTGTTACAACGTCTATTGAACTTGCTGCACAAGTTGATGCTGAACTTGTTGTGCAACTTGCTGCTCTTCCTGAACAACGCGCAACAGCGGCTCGTGCATCGCTTGGGCCAAATGGCGGAGTGGTCTTTGTATCTTCACTCAGTGAAGCAGCCGAAGTTTCTAACCAATATGCACCAGAGCATTTGCAAGTAGCAGTTGACGAAAACGCGGTAGATGCACTTGTTGACCAACTCGTGAATGCTGGTGAAATTCTCATTGGGCAACACACGCCCTTTAGCGCAGCCAACTTCCTTATTGGGTGCCCTGCATCGTTGCCCACCAGTGGCTTTGCACATGTTTCTTCGGGCATTACTGCAGAAGCATTTTTAAAGCGCACCGCTATTGCTCGTTCCAATGAAGCAGCCCTACGCCGTATGGCGCCTTCCATTATTACATTGGCGAACCACGAAGGTTTTCCTGCGCACGCCAACGCCATTACCAATCGATTCACTACTGGAGATCATTCATGAGTTCATTAAAAGAAACATTGAAAGAAGACCTCACCGCTGCCATGAAGGCACGCGATGAAGCAACGGTCTCTACCTTGCGCATGATCATTGCTGCAGTAATGAATGCTGAAGTTGCTGGCAATGAAGCAGTGGTGCTGTCTGATGAACAAGTAATGGCAGTGCTTCTTGCAGAAGGAAAAAAGCGCACTGAAGCCGCGCAAATTTATGCCGACAACGATCGCGCCGAAGCCGCTGCAAAAGAGCGCTCTGAGTACGCCATCATTGAGCGTTATCTTCCTGCTGCCATGAGCGACGACGAGCTGAACGCCATTGTGCAAGAAGAAGCAGCTAAAGCTGCAGCTGCTGGAGCAACTGGTGGCAAGGCAAT
>Ga0114978_10003832_pt1 | contig 12259 bp, 12 predicted proteins | sample S_140212_EF_Meta_FD_87027 | JGI IMG/M metagenome (GOLD analysis project Ga0114978, IMG submission 87027) | Freshwater microbial communities from Lake Simoncouche, Canada to study carbon cycling - S_140212_EF_MetaG | ecosystem: Environmental > Aquatic > Freshwater > Lake | place: Lake...
ACGTGATCTTGCGGCAAGGGCCGCCCAACGTGTGGCCGAGCAGGAGGCGGTCGTGGAGGCGCTCCAACGAGAGGTGGCTGACCTGATCGCGGTGGGTGGAACCGGAACTGCTCTGGCCGCATCCCAGCGACTCAGTGGAGAGTTGGTGATGCCGGCTGGGCTCGGGGCGGTGGCTGGTCCGGGGTTACGTGTTGTGCTCGACGATGCCCCTAAGAGTGCACGGGGCGGCCCGGGAAATCCCACGGTAGATGATCTTGTCGTTCACCAGCAGGATGTGCAGGCCGTGGTGAATGCCCTGTGGAGGGGAGGGGCAACGGCGGTGCAGGTCATGGACCAAAGGATCGTCGCCACCTCGGCGGTTCGTTGTGTCGGTAACACGCTGCTCTTGCAGGGCCGGGTCTATTCCCCGCCGTTCACCGTCATCGCCGTGGGCGACTCGGAGAAATTGACCCGTTCGCTTGATGACGATCCGCAGGTGACCATCTACCGTGAGTACGTGAACGTCTTTGGACTCGGCTACCTCGTTCGCGTTGAGAAGTCTGTGATGATCCCGGCTTACACTGGGTCACTGGCACCGGTTCATGCGCGCCCGGTGAGCCCATCATGATGAACAGGGAGCATGTCGACGTGAGCGGCAAGTCCGACCCCTCGAGCGCGGTGCCCGACCAGGAGTACCCCGGGGACGTGTTGCGCCTGATCGCGCGGGGCTTTGGCCAGTTGCTCATGACCTTGGGTGTTCTCCTGCTGCTGCTGTGCGTCTACGACTTGTGGTGGACGAACGTTGAGAGTGCTCGCACCATCGCTACGGTTCGCTCGCAGATCCTGGCTGATTGGGCACGGCCAATTTCTGGCCCAGATCCCGCGAACACGTCGGACCCGGGGTCCGAGCCTCAGGGGTTTGCCCAGCCTGACTACGGCTCAGGGTTCGCGCTGCTCTACATCCCGCGTATGCGCGACAAGGTGTGGGGGCTCCCCATCCTTGAGGGCACCAGCAAGGCGATCCTGGCCCAGGGCGCCGGGCACTACCGCACCACGGCCATGGTCGGAGCGATCGGCAATTTCGCGATCGCCGCGCACCGCTCCACGCACAACGAACCGTTCGCCCATATCGACGATCTGCGGGTGGGCGACAAGGTCTTCGTCCAGACCCGCGACACCTGGTACGTCTACACGCTGCGCGAGGACAATCCCAATCTGAGTCCACTGGATGTCTGGGTCATCGATCCGGTACCGGGTCAGGTGGGGGCCGTTCCCAAGAAGCGCCTGCTCACCATGACCACCTGCACCCCCCGATACGGCTCTACCGGACGCTGGGCGTGGTGGGGCGAGCTCGTTGCCACAAGATCAGCGTCACAGGGTCCGCCCCCCGGGGTTAGCGTGACCACCTGAGTGCCCCTGCTAGCTCGACGCTCGACCCTTCAGTACGTGCTCAGCTCCCGCCCCTCGTCCGCAACCGACTGTGAGGACATCGCGTGTACGCCTGGTTCTGGCGCACCCTCCCCGGCCGTTGGCCGGGGAAGCTTCTCGCTACTCTCGCCGCGCTGGGGGTCGTGATCGCCATTCTGTTCGTCGTCGTCTTCCCCTGGCTCGAACCCAAGTTGCCGTTCAACGATGTGACGGTGGATGAGCCCATCTACGTGGTGACGCCGACGCCAGCTCCGAGCCTGAGCTGAGACGCAGTCGCCAGTTGGCCGTGTGTGGCCGGGAGGGTGCTCATGGCCAGCAGCCCAAGTGCCGTAGGCGATGATGTGGTCGTGACCACGCGGATTCTCGTTGTCGATAACTACGACTCCTTTGTCTTCAATCTCGTTCAGTACCTCGCCCAGCTAGGCGCCGAGGTCGATGTGCGGCGCAATGACGAGGTCGCTCCCCACGACGCCAAGGGCTATGCGGGTGTGCTGCTCTCCCCGGGTCCGGGAACCCCGGCCAACGCGGGAGTCTGCATGCAGATGGTGCATGAGCTCGCGGGAGTGATCCCCATTTTTGGTGTGTGCCTAGGCCACCAGGTGATCGGCGAGGCGTTCGGTGCGACGGTTGGTCGCGCACCCGAACTGCTCCACGGCAAGACCAGCCTGGTTGAGCACGATGGCCGCGGAGTGTTCACCGGACTGGCCAACCCGCTGACGGCGACGCGATACCACTCACTTGCCATCGATCCAGCGACCGTCCCGCCTGAGTTGGAGGTCAGCGCGCAGACCGCCTCAGGAGTGATCATGGCCGTACGGCATAGGTCACTTGCCGTCGAGGGCGTTCAGTTCCACCCCGAAAGTGTCCTCACCCAGGGAGGTCACCACATGCTCGCGAACTGGCTCACCGCATGCGGAGACCCCGATGCCCTCGCTCGCAGTGAGGGACTCGCCCCCGTCGTGGGACGCTGACCACCCGCCCGGACCGGGCGGCGGGCGGACCTCAATGCCCGACCGCCGCGCCCCGCGCATTGCCGGTCAGGTCGGTGTGGGTGTGGGTGTGGGTGTCGGTGTCGGTGTCGGTGTCGGTGTGGGTGTCGGTGTGGGTGTGGGTGTGGGTGTCGGTGTGGGCGTCGGAGGCGCACTCGCCACCGTGATGGTCACGAGCGTTCCCTTCACCGCACTTATCCCGGCCTTCGGCGACTGTGCGAGGACCTGCCCCACCGGCACGGTGATGTCCTCCTGCCGGACCACATTGGGCTCGAACCCTGCATTGATCAGGTCACTCCGGGCCTGCGCTTCACTCTCACCCACCACGCTGGGAACGGGGCCTCGGCCGCTCGACACCGAGATGTCGATCGGAGTTGAGGCGTCCACTGTTGTGTTCGGCGGAGTTCCCTGATCCACCACGGCCCCCGAGGGCTGGTCGGAGTCGACGGTGGAGACCTTGCCGAGCGTCAGATTGGCCGCGACCAGGGCTGCCCTCGCTGCGTCCGACGATGTCAGGCCCACGAGTGAGGGTACGAGCGCCTGGTCCTTACCGAGCGAGACCGTGACGTCGACCTTCTGCCCCTTTTCGATCTGCTCACCCGGCTGTGGCAACTGACCGATGATCGTGTCCTTCGGGCGATCCGCCGATGACTGCGGGGTCTGCTGGCCCAAGACGAGGCCTTGGTTGCCCAGTGCCAGCTGGGCTTCGGAGACCGTCAAACCCGAGAGGTTCGGGGTCACGACCCGCTCCACGGCGGGCGATCCGAAGATCACCCGCCCGACCAGCAGGGTGCCGACGCCCACGATGACTACTCCGAGAGTCAGAAGTACCCAGAAGGCAGGGCTGCGGGGGGTCGAGCGGATTGAGGGTTGCCGGTAGGAAGCTGGGTCGATGCCTGCCCCGACAGGTGCGAGCACCTCGGTGTCGCGACCGACAGCGGGTGCGGTGGCTCTGATCGGGTTGCCCGCGATCGCGCGTTCGACATCGGCCCGCATCTCGATCGCGCTCTGGTAGCGATCTTCAGGATTCTTGGCCAGAGCGGTGAGCACGATGGTGTCGATCTCACTGCTGATCGATGGGTTGAGCTGCGACGGCGGAACGGGTGGCTCGCTGACGTGCTGGTAGGCGATCGACACCGGGGACTCGCCGGTGAAGGGGGGTCTTCCGGTGAGCAGTTCGTAGACGAGGCAGCCGGTTGAGTAGATGTCGCTGCGCGAGTCGACGATCTCGCCACGTGCCTGCTCAGGTGAGAGGTAGTGCGCGGTGCCCAGCACCGCGGACTGCTGGGTCATCGTCTGGCCCGAATCGGCGAGGGCCCGCGCAATACCGAAGTCCATGACCTTGACGTCGCCACCGCGCGTCAACATCACGTTGGCAGGCTTGATGTCGCGGTGGACGATCCCATGCCGGTGGCTGTAGTCCAGCGCAGCGAGGGTGCCGTTGGTGATCTCGAGGGCCCGCTCGGGGAGCAGCCGGCGGCCGCTCGCGAGAAGCTGTCGGAGAGTCATGCCGTCGACGTACTCCATGACGATGTACGGCACGACGGTGCCCGGCCCGCCGCCATGACCATCGCCCAGGATGTCCTGGCCAGTGTCATAGATTGCCACCACATTGGGGTGGTTGAGGGATGCGGCACTTTGGGCCTCGCGTCGGAAACGCGCCTGGAAGCTGGGATCGCGTGCCAGATCAGGACGCAGGATCTTCACCGCGACGCGACGGCCCAACCTGAGGTCACGGCCCTCGAACACCTCAGCCATACCTCCGCGGCCGATGACCTCGCCGAGCTCGTAGCGCTCGCCAAGGCGACGGATGTCCTCGCTCACCGTTCCTCCTCCTGCGTCGGGCAACTGCCCGACGTTGCGTGCTTCGGCATCCTCACCGCAGCACCGCTTCCATCACTGCTCTCGCGATAGGTGCCGCGAGCTTGTTACCGCTGACTTCGGCGGCGCCCCCGCCGTTCTGCAGGACCACTGCGACAGCGATCTGCGCGCCGCCCGCGCGGTCGGCGGGTGCGACTCCGACGAACCAGGCGTGCGGAGGTTGGCCGGGCGCAGTCTGTGCAGTTCCTGTTTTACCACCGACCCGGACCCCAGGAATTCGTGCGTTCGACCCGGTGCCCTGTTCGACGACAGTGACCATCATGCCCAGAAGGATGGCGGCGTTGGCGGGCGACATGGCTTGGGAGAAGGCAGACGGTTCTGCCGTCTGGAGAACTCCCAGGCCGGGGGAGAGGGTCTGGGCAATGAGATAGGGCCACATCACCTCCCCATTGTTGGCGATCGCGGCCGCAACCATCGCCATCTGGAGCGCGGTGGCGCTCACGTCAAACTGGCCGATGGCACTCATCGCGGTTTGCGGCAGATCCAGATTCGAGGGAAACCTGCTCGCGGCCGCATGCAACGGGACGTCGAAGGAGGTGTTGAATCCGAACTTCTCCGCCTGGGCTCGCAGGGCATCGGCGCCAAGGTCTAGACCGATTGAGGCGAATGCGGTGTTGCACGAGATCGCGAGAGCGTTCTCGAAGGTGGTCTTGCCGTCGGGCCCGCACGCCGCACCCGACCAGTTGTTGAGCACGCGCGAACTTGTGGGCAGATCCAGTGATGCAGGGCCGGGGACGATCGTGAAGGGGGTGTAGCGCCCGGACTCCAGGGCGGCTGCGGCAGTGACGAGTTTGAATGTCGATCCGGGCGGCAGCGTCATGGCGAGTGGCCGATTGAGCATGGGCTGATCTGGATCTGCGAGGTAGGAGTCGTACGTCGAGCGAATCAGCCCCGGGTCATGACTGCTGAGCAGGTTCGGATCGAACGACGGCGAGGACACCATTGCCAGGATCGCCCCTGTCGAAGGATCGATGGCCACGACGGCGCCGGTTCGGCCGGCGAGGGCGTCGTAAGCAGCCTTCTGTGCCGCTGGGTTGAGGGTGAGCCGCACCGCACCGCCAGAAATCCCGCGGTTGGCGAACAGCTGTTGCACTCGGTCGACGAAGAACCGATCGTCTGAGCCGGAGAGCACCGCATTCTCGGCCCGCTCGATGCCGGTGGCCCCGTACACCACCGAGTAGAAACCGGTGGCGGGTGCGTACATCGGGCCGCGCGCATATTGCCGCAGGTACTTCAGCTGATCGGCCGTGGAGATCGAGGATGCAATGGGGGTCGAGGCCAGCAGGATCGGCCCACGTGCTCTGGAGTACTCCTCGAGCAACGTGCGGCTATTGCCCGCCTGTCCCCGGAGTTGTGTTGCGGCGAAGAACTGGAGGTAGGTGAGGTTGGCGAGCAGGGCGATCATCAGGGCTGCCATCACGAAGGAGAGCCGCCGCAGTGACCGCGTCACCGTCGCGTCACCGTGGTGGGTGCGTCCTCGAGTCTGACTGCCTCGCTGTCCGGCTTTCGTGCCGTATCACTGATGCGGATCAGCAGCCCGATGGCGATCCAGTTGGCGACGAGTGACGATCCACCCTGGGCGAGGAAGGGAGTGGTGAGTCCGGTCAGCGGGATCAGCCGGGTCACCCCTCCGACGACGACGAACACCTGGAGTGCCAGCACGATCGACAGACCAGCCGCGAGGAGCGAGCCGAAGACGTCGCGACATGCCAGCGCGGTGCGAAGGCCCCGCTGAATCACGATCATGTAGAGCGTGAGCATGGCGAATAGGCCGATCAGGCCGAGTTCCTCGCCGAAGGCGGCGATGATGAAATCGCTCTTGGCGTAGGGGACGAGTTGTGGGTAGCCCTGGCCGAGGCCGGACCCGAACATTCCGCCGCTCGCGAATCCGTAGAGCGATTGCGCAATCTGGTAACTCGTGTCGGCCTCGTCTGCGAAGGGGTGCAGCCACACGTCGACTCGCAGGCGAACGTGGCCGAAGGCGAGGAATGCGAGCACCGCCCCAGAGCCGAACAGGACGGCGCCGAGGACGAGCCAACTGCGGCGCTGTGTGGCGACATAGAGAAGGGTGACGAACAGGCCAAAGAACAGCAGTGACGTGCCGAGGTCGCGCTCGAAGACGAGGACGGCCAGAGAGACGAGCCATGCCACGAGCAGTGGGCCGAGGTCGCGTCCGCGGGGAAACTCGACGCCGAGGACTTTCGTGCGCACGAGGGCGAGGGAGTCGCGTGTCACCGTGAGGTAGCCGGCAAAGAAGATAGTCAGGAGGATCTTCGCGAGCTCGCCGGGCTGGAACGACAGCGTGCCCAGTCGCACCCACAGGGTGGCGCCGTTGACGGTCGCGCCGAGGAGCGGGGCCAGCGGAAGGAGGAGCAACGCGAGGCCCGCCAGCATCGCGGTGTAGGTGTAGCGCTGGAGCATGCGGTGGTCGCGAACCACGAAGAGGACGGCCACGAACAGGACGATTCCGAACGCGGTCCAGGTGAGCTGGCTATACACGTCGGGCGGGGGGGCGGTGCCGCCAATGCGCGCTGCGCGTTGGAGTTCGGCGAGATCGAGCCGGTGGATCATGGCCAGACCGAGGACATTGAGCGCGACCACGGTGGGCACCAGGATCGCGTCGGCGAAAGGCGCCAGGATACGTATGGAGATGTGAGCGATGAGAACGAGCGCGGCGATCGCACATAGCACCGGCACAGTGTCCGGGGCGATGTGTCCGAGCACCGCGAGATCGACCTGGACGTACGCCGCGGAGCCTGCCAGGAACGCGAATGCCAGTAGGCCGGCTTCCGTCCAACGCCGGGAGGGCTGGCGATAACGCGAAACCGCCCCCGCGGTTGCCGCACCCCACGATGAGCTCACGGTGAGCTCGAGGGGCTCTGTGTCACAGGCTCAGGTGACGCGGAGACTAGTGGGTCGGCAGGGCCGGGGCAGCCGGGAGTGCTCGGCGTCGTCATGCACTGCGCCGCACGCTCACCGAGCCGTTGCACGACCTGCTGCGCGGCCGCGAGCGATTCGGTGGCAACACCCGCCTCGACCTGCATCGCCTCGAAGTCGGGCAGGGAGTCGACGGTCACGGTGGTGTGCTCGGCGAGACCATGGAGTGAGATGACGCCGAGATTGCCTGGCACGCCTTGGAAGATGACGACGTAGCCGCCCTCGGCGCCCACGAAATACTGCTGACGCGTCCACGCGTAGGTGCCGCCAGCGATCGCTCCCACGACGAGGACCACGGCCACGATCGCGCTGATCGTGCGGATCCGGATCCGGGGCCGTTGACGTCTCGACCTCTGCTCCTCGTGGTAGACCCGAGCGATGGCATCGACGGCGTTGTCACCTGTGCTCGAGTTCGTGGAGACCTTCACGACCGTCGCCGCACGGGTGTCGGGCTGACGGTCGGCCGGGAACAACAGTGTGGGCAACCGATCGCGGTTGCGGGCCTCACCCGCTGCCCCGACGACCACCGGCCTGTCGCCCTCGCGCGCCTCATCGGCCGCGACGACGTCGGCCACCACGCAGGTGACATTGTCTGGTGCGCCAGCTTCCAGCGCCGCGTCGACCAAGCCCGTGACCGCGGCGGTGGGATCGGTGAGAAGCAGGAGTTCATGGATGCGGTCATCGGATACGAAGCCGCACAGGCCATCGCTGCAGACGAGGTAGCGATCACCGTCACGCGCTTCGCGCACGGTGATGTCGGGCTCGGCAGGATGAACGCCGTCGATCGCTCGCATCAGCAAATTGCGTCGCGGGTGGAGCAGCGCCTCGGCGGGGGTGATCTGGCCTGAGTCGACGAGGGTCTGGACATAGGTGTGGTCGCGCGTCACCTGGGTGAACACGCCCTCGCGCAGGAGGTAGGCGCGTGAATCGCCCACGTGAAGTACTGCAACCCGAGGAGGGTCGCCACCGAGCCATGCCAGTGCCGTGAGGGTCGTACCCATGCCCGCGTACTGCGACTGTGCGGCGACGAGGTCGGCGATCCGCTCACTCGCGACCACCACGGCCTCGGATAGCCGCTCGAGCGCCTCGGCGTCGCCGAGCCCTGCTGGCTCCACTTCCGACATCGTGGCAATGGCAATGGCGGAGGCGAGCTCACCCGCGGCATGACCACCCATGCCGTCAGCGACGACGAGTAATTGCCTTCCGGCATAGCCGGAGTCTTCGTTGCCGGGACGAACAAGGCCGACGTCTGACCGAGCGGCAGAGCGCAACATGAGCACCATCTCAGGTCACCGCCTCAGTTCCAGGACGGTGCGACCGACCTTGAGCTGGTGACCAACCCTCAAGGGCGTGGGGCCGGTAAGGCGTGTGCGATCAATCCAGGTGCCGTTCGTCGAGCCGAGGTCTTCGACGATCCACGAGCCGGACGTGAGGCGGACCCGGGCATGTGCGCTGCTGGCGTAGTCGTCATCGAGGACGAGGGTGGAATCGGGGGCGCGGCCCAGCGTGATGTCGGCCGAGCCGAGGGGAATCACCGTGCCGGCCAGCGGGCCTTCGACCACCACGAGGGTCCGAACCCCTGACTTCGGAGCGCGGGAGGCCTTCTCCCCTCGGGTCGTCGGCGCGGTTCGACCATCGCCGCGTGAGCGTGGCACCGCAACGGCAACGAGGGGTCGGGCATCGCGTGGTGCCCGAAGGTCGCGGCGCAGCGCGATCACGGCGACGAGCACGAGAGACCAGATCAGGGCCAGGAATCCCAGGCGCACAAGGGTGAGCAGCAGATCGGACACGGTGGGGTCATCCCGCCCGGAACGTGAGCCGTGTGTCCCCGAGTTGGACGACCGCGCCGTCGTGGAGCACGGTCTCGCCCACCTGCACCCCGTCGACGTAGGTGCCGTTGGTGGAATCGAGGTCGCGCAGCACGACCTCGCGGCCGAGCAGGATCTCGGCATGATGCCGTGAGACCCCAGGGTCGTCGATGCGGATGTCGACGTCAGTGCCTCGGCCGAGGCGAGTGACTGCTCGGCTGAGCGGGTGGGCTGTGTCGTCGGCGACTAGGCGTGGCTGGCCGGCGCCCTTGTCGGGGTTGCCCTGCGCCGAGCGGGGCTGTGCCGCGGTGGAGATTTCCGCCTTCGCTTCGCTGTAGACCCGGAAGAGTCCGGTGTCGAGATCCTCGTCGAGGTCGAGTGAGACGTCGGTGCCGCCAAGGAAGGTGTAGCGCTGCTCCTCGGCGTACTCGCCCACCATGACAGCGAGCTCCGCGGTGAGGGTGCTCGCGTAGACCGAGAGCCGGTCGAAGTCGTGGGGGCTCAGATCCACCTTGAACACGTTGGGGACGACCGTGCGTCCGCGGCTGACCACGGCGGCGCGATCATCGATCTCTCGTTGCAGGGCCGATGCGATCTCGACGGGCTGAACCTCGGCCTTGAAGGCGCGCGCGAAGGCGCCATTCACCAGGCGATCGAGCCGCTGCTCGAAGCGGTCGAGCAGACCCACGGCGCCTCCCACTTCGATTGGGGGACGCGGCGCCTGGCGGGCGCACGCGACCTCAGGATTGATCGTAACTGTGAGGGACCTCCGCGCCAGCGTGCCAGGGCTGAATCTGCGTCGTCTCAAGCCCCGGAGCGTGCGTGTTAGCCTTTCCCGGCGCGCGCGAGTGGCGGAATAGGCAGACGCGCACGGTTCAGGTCCGTGTGCCCGAAAGGGCGTAGGGGTTCAACTCCCCTCTCGCGCACCATCACAGGCACCCCGGGTCTCCGACCAGGGGTGCCTGTCGTGCTCAGGCTCCCCCGTCGCCAGCGCAGCGACCACGGCGCCGTGATGTGCTGGACTGGTGCCGTGCCCGCACTCCTCGCCCTGCTCTCCAGCCTGATCTGGGGCGTCGCCGACTTTGCCGGCGGCCTTGCGTCGCGCCGTTCGACCGCGCTGCAAACCCTGATGGTCACGACGCCTGCGGGACTTGTCCTGATCTTGCCGATCGGCATACTCATGGGGGGCAATGTCTCGGGGACGGCCATTCCGGGCATCGGAGCAGGAGTCTTCGGAGCCGTGGGCATCCTGCTCCTCTACGCGGCCTTCGCCGCAGGTCCCATGGGAATCGTCTCGCCACTGTCGGCCGTACTCGGTGCCGCGCTACCGGTTCTCGTGGGACTCATCAGGGGTGACCGACCGGGGCTGCCCGCCTACCTTGGCATGGCGCTCGCGGTGGTGGCCATCGTCACCGTGGGCCTCGAGCCGCATGCTCCGACGGACGACCGCGATCACCAGCAGATGAACCGTCGGGCGTTCCTGCTCTCTCTTGGTGCGGGAATGTGCATCGGGATGTTCTTCACGCTCATCTCCTTCGGCCCGACCGACGGTGGGCTATGGCCGGTGGTCTGGTCGCGTCTGACCTCGACCATCGTGGTCATCGCGCTCGCGTTGGTGATGTGGGCCCGTTCGCGGTCGAAGCCCCCGGGGTCTGGCCAGCCGCGGTTCGTTCCGGCCCTGAACTCGGTGCGCGGGCTCGCGGTTCTGGCAGGAATTCTTGATGTCGCCGCCAATGCCTTCTACGTACTCGCCGCGCAGGTCGGGTTGTTGTCGGTGGTGGCGATTCTTGGCTCGCTCTACCCCGCAGCGACGGTGCTCCTGGCGCGTTTCCTGCTCGCCGAGCGACTGCGGCCTATCCAGAAGCTCGGCATGGTGACGGCCTTGGTTGCAGCAGTGCTCCTGGCTATCTGACAATCATTCGGGATGAAGTCTCTCGAGTAGGGGCCCTGCGATCCATCGAGGCACCACAATCACGGAGTGATCATGACCGGCGTGAGCCTTCTCGGTACGACCCGCGGCCTGACGGACTCGGTTGCTTCGCTGACTCCCGTCGTGTCCTGGCCCTGGCCGCTGCTCTCGATGGTGATCACGGTGATCGCGCTGGTCATTGCGGCGGTCTGCGCTGTGCTCGCCGTGATGAAGAAGTCCACCCCGATGGTGGTCCTAGCCCTTGTCGGGATCCTGGAAGCGGCCATCGCGGTTCTCGCGATTGCGATGGTCTTGGAGTGGGGATCGGCTCAAGGCCCGGCGGAACCGTTCGTGTACCTCGGCTACCTGCTCATGTGCCTTGCCACCCCGCCCGCCATGGTGTGGTGGGCGCGAGGTGAGCCCGGCCGATGGGGCAGTGGTGTCCTTGCCGTGGCGGGTCTGATGCTGCCCGTGCTTCTCCTTCGACTGCAGCAGGTCTGGACCGGACGTGCCTGAGCCCGCCGACGTGGGATCGGCGATTCCCTCGCCCCCCGAGCCCGAGATCCACCAGATCCCGTCGACACGTCGCGGGGCTGGGCGGGTTCTCGTCGCCGTCTACGCGGTCTTCGCGATCGCGGCAACGAGCCGTGCCGGGGTGCAGTTGGTCACGAAGTTCAGCGACGCCCGACTGGCCTACGTGCTCTCCGCATTCGCCGCGGTCGTGTACGTCGTGATTACGGCCGCATTGATCAAGGGAACGGCGACGGCCCGACGCGTTGCCACGATCGGCATCGTGATCGAGCTCATCGGGGTGCTCGTCGTCGGTGCCTTCAGCTACGTCGATTCCGCGGTGTTCCCGCGCGCAACCGTGTGGTCGCACTTCGGCGAGGGCTACGGATTCGTTCCGTTGCTGCTGCCGATCCTCGGGCTGTGGTTCCTGCGCCGCAGTAACGCTGCCCGTTCATCTGCCGCCCGATCTGCCGTGCGCTAGAGCGACTGTGCCGCGACGACGCTCGACATCCGAAGTCTCACGGGGTCGAGCCGCATGATCCCGGGATTCTCCGCGACGAGGTCGGGAAGTTCGGCCATCAGGCGCGCGAAGAGCGGCGCATTGCGGTGCTCCTCGAGTGCGGCTTCGTCGCGGAACCACTCGTAGAGCCACACGACGTCCAGATCATCGGGGTCGATGGCGACCAGGAATGCCTCGGTTCCCGGTTCTTGATCGAGGTCGTCGACATAGCGGTTGAGGACGTCGAGGGCGCCCGCGCGCCGACCTGGCTGGACGGGTATCCGCACCAGGAGCCCGATGCGCCCAGGGAGCACCGCAT
>Ga0114978_10003833_pt1 | contig 12258 bp, 8 predicted proteins | sample S_140212_EF_Meta_FD_87027 | JGI IMG/M metagenome (GOLD analysis project Ga0114978, IMG submission 87027) | Freshwater microbial communities from Lake Simoncouche, Canada to study carbon cycling - S_140212_EF_MetaG | ecosystem: Environmental > Aquatic > Freshwater > Lake | place: Lake...
GCGGTACTGCCCAATGTACCGACCATCGCCGAAGCGGGGCTGCCTGGCTATTACGCGGCTTCGTGGTACGGCCTGCTGCTGCCGGCCGGCACGCCCAAAGCCAGCATCGATCTCCTTGCTAAAGAGATCAGCGCGATCATGCGCGTGCCCGAGGTCAAGGAAAAAATGCTGGCGCAGGGCTTCGAGCCGGTGGGCGACACGCCGGCGCAGTTCGCAAAATTCATCGGCGAGGAAATACCGCGCTGGGAAAACGTCGTCAAAAAAGCGGGCATCAAACCCGAGTAGTCCGGTTCCCTCCTCTGCGCAAAGCGCGGGGGCGGGTCAGGGAGGGGCGAATCCACTTTCCCATCCTAACCTTCCTCCGCAAGCGGAGGAAGGAACATGAAATTTGATTGGAGTAAACGATGATCGATCGCATAGAAATTTTCATCACCGCACTGTCGCAACGCCTGCAACGCGTCTTTTCGAGCGGCGCCTACGATACCGGACCCGCCGACAGCGTTCTCGGCAAGCACGTACTGGTGAGGATCTACGCCGACGGTGTAGTCGGCATGGCGCAGGTGCGGCCTATCAGCCCCGGCCATTTCGTCGCCGACACCGCGCCCAGCGTGTTTTCCGCGATCAAGGAAATTTACGGACCTGCGCTCATCGGCAAGTCGATTTTCGATTTCGAATCCATCAACGCGATGTTCGACAACCGGCTTGCCGGCAATCCGGCGGCGCGCTCGGTGCTCGATATCGCGCTGCACGACGCCGCTGGCAAGGCGCTGAAGACGCCGCTCTACAATTTGCTCGGCGGCTGCTGCCAGCCGCGCATACCGCTCGAATGGTCGGTGAGCATGGCCGACGACGTCGGCGTCATCATTGCGGAAGCAATACGCGCAGTCGACGAATTCGGCATCAAGGTGCTGTGCCTGAAGATGGCGGACCGCCGCGGCTGGCGCAAGGACGTCGAGAACTTCGCCGCGATGCGCAAGGCGGTCGGCGACAACATCATGATCGGTATAGACCCCAACACGGGCTGGACGCTTGCCGACGCACTGTCAGCAATCGAGGCGATCAAGCCGATGGGCCTCGGCTATATCGAGCAGCCGATCGAGCGCCGCGACCTCGCCGGCATGGCGGAAATCCGCCGCGCCGCGAACGGCGTGCCGGTGATGGCCGACGAAGGCGTGTTCACGCTGCAGGACGCGCATGCGCTGGCACAGGCGCGCGCCTGCGATGCGTTCTGCATCAAGCTCTACAAAATGGGTGGCCTCACCAATGCGAAAAAAATCGCGGCGATCGGCGAGTCCACGAACATCCGCGTCAACTGCGGCGGGCTCGCGGTGCAGTCGCAGCTCGACGCCGCTGCCAGCGCGCACTTCTATGCGTCGACGCCGGCCGCTCGCACCATGGGCGCAGCCGAATTCACGTTCGGCCTCAACGCGACGGCAAAAGACCCGCTGTGCCCTGAAAGCGATTTCAAAATCAAGGACGGACACGTCGACGTGCCGCGCGGCCCCGGCCTCGGCGTCACCATCGATGAAGCGCTGCTGAAGAAAAATACGCTGATGCAGGACGTCGTGAGCAAGTAAAAAGAATTTTCTGAGCCGCAGATACACGCGGATACACGCGGATTAAGATCCAAGGCCGCCCTCTGGCCGATATAAAGTATTTTGACCTATCTGCGTTCATCCGCGTTTATCTGCGGCTCCAAACTGTTTTTGAGACCGCTCGTTAGGCCGTCAACCCCGCGAGCACGTAAGGCAGAATGCCGCCGCGCCGCACGTAATCGAGTTCGGCCGGCGTATCGAGACGCAGCATCAGCTCAACCCGCTCCTGCTTGCCGTTCTGCCGCTTGATGACCAGCGTCACAGCCTGGCGCGGCTTCGCCTGCTCATCCAGCCCCAGCAGGTCGAATTCTTCGTCTCCGCTCAGGCCCAGCGTCGCGGCGGTAATGCCTTGCGGTAATTGGCAGGGAATGACGCCCATGCCGACGAGATTGCTGCGGTGTATGCGCTCGAAGCTGTTGGCTATCACAGCGCGCACGCCCAATAGCCGGGTTCCCTTGGCCGCCCAGTCGCGCGCGCTGCCGGTGCCGTACTCTTCGCCCGCCATCACGAATAACGGCACGTTTGCTTTCGCATAGCTCATCGCGGCGTCGTAAATCGTCATCTGTTTGCCGTCGGGCTGATGTTTGGTGTAACCGCCTTCGACGCCGGGCACCATCTGGTTGCGCAGGCGCGCGTTGGCGAACGCGCCACGCACCATCACCTCGTGGTTCATGCGCCGCGCGCCGTAGTTGTTGAAGTCCACCGGCTTGACGCCCAGGCTTTGCAGATAGAGGCCGGCGGTCGAACTCGCCTTGATACTGCTGATCGGGCTGATGTGGTCGGTGGTGATCGAGTTGCCGAGGATCGCCAGCGCGCGCGCGCCGCGGAATTCGCGCAGGCTCGATTCGGTGTACTGCGCATCGAGGAAGGGCGGTGGCTTGATATAGCTCGACTTGCTGTCCCACGCGTAACTCTCGCCGGTGCTTTGCGGCACGGTCTTCCACAGCGGGTTCGCCACGTCGAAATCCATGCCGTACACGGCGCGGTAGTAGTCGGGTTTGACTGCATTGCTCAGAGCGTTTGCGAGTTCTTCCGGCGTCGGCCACAGATCTTTCAGGAAAACAGGCTTGCCGGATTTGTCGTTGCCGAGCGGCTCCTTCGCCATGTCGATGTCCACCCTGCCCGCCAGCGCAAACGCAACCACCAGCGGCGGACTCGCCAGGAATGCCGCGCGCACGGACGCGTGGATGCGCGCTTCGAAATTACGATTGCCCGACAACACCGCGCACGCGACGACGTCGTTGTCGTTGATGGATTTTTCGAGCGTGTCGTCGATCGGGCCGGAAGCGCCGAAGCACGTCGTGCAACTGTAGCCGGCAAGCATGAAGCCGAGCTCGTCGAGATAGCGCTGCAAACCGGCTGCTTTCAGATACTCGCTGACCACGCGCGAACCCGGCGCCAATGACATCTTCACCCACGGCTTGGCTTTGAGTCCGCGCTCGACCGCTTTTTTGGCGACCATGCCGGCGGCGAGCATCACTCCGGGATTCGATGTGTTGGTGCACGACGTGATTGCTGCGATGACGACGTCGCCGTCGCGCGCCTTGCGGGGAGCCGCTTCCTGCTGTGCGCCGCTCGCTGCCGCCTTTCCGTACCCTCCATCTGCCGTCGGCTTCTTCAGCATCTCGGCGAACTCGCCTTTAAGATTGGCGAGCGCGATACGGTCCTGCGGCCGCTTCGGACCGGCGACGTTGGGCGTGATCGTGGCTAGATCCAGCATCAACACATCCGTATACTTGATTTCATCGCTGCGCGCGGGACCAAACAGGCCCTGCTGCTTGTAGTATGCCTCCGCGGCGGCGATGGCTTCATCCGGCCGTCCGGTCTGACGCAGGTAATTCAGAGTCACCGCATCAAGCGGGAAAAATCCTATGGTGGCGCCATACTCGACCGCCATGTTGGAAATCGTCGCGCGGTCGGGCACGGTCAGATTGGCAATGCCCGCGCCGAAAAACTCCACAAACTTGCCGACGACTTTCGCCTTGCGCAGCATTTCCGTAACGTGCAGCACCATGTCGGTCGACGTCACGCCCGCATTCAGTTGTCCCGTCACGTTGATGCCGATCACGTCCGGCGTCAGCATGTACACCGGCTGTCCGAGCACCGCGGCCTGCGCTTCTATGCCGCCGACGCCCCAGCCCACGGTACCGAGACCCGCGATCATGCAGGTATGCGAATCGGTGCCGACCAGCGTGTCCGGGTAGTAGACGCCGTCTTTCGACAGCAGGCCCGGCGCGAAGAACTCGAGATTGATCTGGTGCAGGATGCCGAAGCCCGGCGGGATCAGGCGGATGCCGTCGTAGGCCTGCGTCGCCCATTTGACGAAGCTGAAGCGCTCGAAGTTGCGCTCGATTTCGAGCTGCATGTTCTGGCGCAGCGCATCCGGCGTGCCGTGGTGATCTACGGTAAGCGTGTGATCGAGCGTCATGTCGACCGGCACCTTGGGCTGCACCAGCCCCGGCGCGCGTCCGGCGCGCCCCATCGCGTCGCGCAACGCCGTGAGATCGCCCAGCAGCGGAATGCCAGCCGCACAATTGAGCACGACGCGCCCGACGATAAAAGGAATTTCATTTTCACGCTTGCCGTTGGGCTGCCAGTTTGCCAGCTCGCGAATGTGCTCTTCCATCACGATGCGGCCGTCGCAGTTACGCAGCAGCGATTCAAGCACGATGCGGATCGAAATCGGCAGATGTGAGAGTTTTTGCTTGCTCTGTTCTTCAAGAGCCGGCAGTGAGAATACCTGGCCTTTTTTGCCGCTGCCCAGGTCGATTTCGCGTTTGCACGCATTTGAAAGTGAAGAGTTCATGGTGGTTTCTGTTTGAATGTTTTATTGCGATTGGTAGTGAGAAACGAAGGGCTTGCCCCCATCCTGACCTTCCCCCGTGTTACGGAGGAAGGGACCTTTCTTACTGCTCCTAAAAAATCCCCTCCCTTGCGAAGCGGGGGAGGGTTAGGGAGGGGGTAAAGTAGAAAATAAACTACTCGGCGCGCATGCCCGCCTGCTTGATGATCTTCGACCACTTGGCGAAATCGTTGCGCAACATCGCGGCGAATACGTCCGGCGTGGTCGTCGCAATTTCCGCCGCCTGCGCTTTCATGCGCTCCTTCATGTCTGTCGAATTGGCGACCGTGGTGATGTCGGCGTTCAATTTCGCGATCACCGCATCGGGCACGCCCGCCGGCGCGAGCACGCCGTTCCACGTGATCACGATGAGGTCCGGCACGCCGGCTTCCTTCGCGCTCGGCACTTCCGGCAGAGCCGGCCAATGCTTGTTGTCGGTGAGCACCAGCGCTTTCAGCTTGCCGCTTTTCACGAACGGCACGACGGACGGCATGGTCGCGAACATGGAATCGACGTGGCCGCCCATCAGGTCGGTGACCGCCGGACCGCCGCCTTTATACGGCACGTAATTGACTTTGACCTTCTGGATGTCCTGGAACACGACGCCGGTCAGATGATTGGTGCTGCCTATGCCCGAGGTCGCGAAACTCAATTGCCCCGGCTTCGCGCGCGCAAGCGCCACGAGTTCCGCCACCGTGCGCGCCGGCAGATGCGGATTGACGACGAGTATGTTGGGGAAATTGATCACGTTGGACAGCGGCGCGAAATCCTTCACCGGATCGTACGGCAGCTTGTCGAACAGCCCGGGGCTCATCGCGAGCTCGTTGCTGGTGCCCAGCAGCAGTGTGTAACCGTCGGGCGGCGACTTGGCGACGAGGCCTGCGCCTATGGTGCCGGTCGCGCCGGCGCGATTGTCGACGACCACATTCTGGCCGATGACTTCGGTGAGTTTTTGCGCCAGCACGCGCGCCACGCTGTCAGCCGGGCCGCCGGGCGGGAACGGCACCACCAGGCGTATCGGTTTGACGGGATAGGATTGCGCGAATACCGCGCCGGCGGCGAGCACCGCAACCGCTGCAACAATTGTTTTAGTAATGTTCATTCGCTTCCTTACAAATCAGTACTAGCCGCAGATAAATTCTTTTTAATACCCCCTTGAGGGGTACGCGGATGAACGCAAATACAACACTTCAGGAATCGCTTTTGATCTCATCCGCGTTTATCTGCGTGTATCTGCGGCTAAACAGTTTTAAGTTCGCAGCAAAGCCGAAAGCTCACGCGCCGATTTCAGCGTTTCGACTGCGCGCACCTTGCGGATGATTTCTTCCGTCGTGTTGGCGGCCAGCACGGGCGCGGCGAGCCGCTTGAATTTTGCAATGCGCTCCGGCTCGGTGACCGGGTCGGCTGGCATGCCGTGCGGGTCCATCACGAAGCTTTGCAATGACTTGCCGTTGGCCAGTTGCACTTCGACGCGCGAACCGTAATGCTTGGGATATGCCGCTTCCATCTCGGCATCGACGTAAAGCTCAACGCGGCGCGCGAGCTCGCGGCGCGCGGAATTGTTGATCTCTTTTTCCGTGTACATCGCAGGGTCGGCGGGATCCGCGGTGGCCGCAAGCGCCGCGCAATACGGAAAACTATACTGGGCGCCCATGATGTCGGGCGGCGCGACCGCGCCGTTGTTCTTCGTCGCGTAAGAACTGACGCCGATGCGGATTTTTGCAATGTCGCCAGGCGCGAGCGGCTTGTCGCCGCGCAACGCAACCAGCTGCTGCACCGCCGCTTGTATCCAGCTGCAACAGGAATAGACTTTCACGTAAACGTTTTCGGTCGCCCAGCTCTTGCCGAGGTTCTTCGTCAGCTCTTCCGGCTTGATGTCCTTGCCGCCGAAGCATTCCAGCAGGCCGAAGCGCCCGTCGATGGCGGAAGGCGGCGCGCTGAAATCGCGCGCGGCGAGCTGCGCCATGCGCACGCCGGACTCCGCCGCGCGGCCGGCATGCATGCGCTTCATCATGCCGCCGCCGGTGCCCGCGGCATAGCTTTTAACGCCCGAGGCGGTCGAGCAGCCGAGCGCTGCTGCCGTGAGCAACTGCGCCGGCGAAAGATTCATCACCACGCCTGCCGCGATTGCAGCGCCCACTGGGCCGACGAGGGTAGTCTTGTGAAAGCCGCGATGCGCGGGCTCCAGCCCCATCGCAATGCCGATGCGGTTCATCGATTCGTAACCGGCGATCACGCCGAGCAGCAGGCGCGCGCCGGAGGCATTGACGCTTTCGGCGGTCGCCAGCACCGCGGGAATGATGATGGCGCCGGGATGCACGATGGGTTCGTCGAGCAGGTCATCGAGCTCGAAGCCATGCGCCGCGGTACCGTTGCACAGCGCGGCTGCCGGCGCCGGCAGCGGCTTGTCGCGGCCGATCACGGTACTGACACCCTGCCCGCCTTCGGCCGACATTTCTTCAAGCATGATGCGCGCCCACTCCTGCTTCGAGCCAAACAACGCGCAGCCCAGGGAATCCAGCAAACACCATTTGGCGATGTCCGCGACCGGCGCCGGCACTTTCTCTATCTGCAATCCCTGCAGAAAATCGATCAGCTCTTTCGCGAGCAGCGGCGATGGCAAAGTTTCGGCTTTCATGGCTTTCCCCTAATCGAATGCCGCGTTGCCAAGCAGGGCTTCGCGGAAACGGTTCTTGATGTGGGCGCCATCGCGCAGGCGGATAGCCATCGGGTAGCGCGTGTGGTTGACCTTGATGGCGACGAACGCGGAACCTGCGGGCGCGTATAGTTTCGGCACCCACGACTTCATCTGCGCTGCAGTGTTAATGGTGGCGGTACGCGGAAATTTCGCGGCCTTGGCCATGCCTGCGAGATCGACGCCGCGGCTGGTGTGCGTTGGCTGCATGCCGGTTTCGCTGTAAAGCTCGTTGTCGATGACGACAATTGCGAGATTGCGCGGGCCCTGCGTGCCTATGGTCGCGAGTGCGCCGAGGCCCATCAGCATTTCACCGTCGCCGGTGATGACGATGACCTGCCGCTTGGGCTGCGCGAGTGCGAGTCCCAGGCCCATCATCGCTGCCGCGCCCATGCCGCCCCACAGGTAAAAAGTATTGGGATGATCGCCGGCAGCACCGACGTCGTAGCACGAGGAACCCAGCCCCGTGACGATCAGCGCGTCGCCGCGCTTTGCCAGTATCTGGTTGATGCAGGCGCGCCGGTCGAGTGTTGCCTTGATTTTTTTGTCCATGGTTATTTGCTCCAGTCCTTGAAGCCGATGACGCGTTGCGAAATGAGCAGTGCGACCGGACGCGAGGTGTTGAATGTCAGTTGCGCGGCGGCGAACACGTGCTCGGCGATTTCTTCCGCGCGGTCGGCGCGCTGCACGATCACGCCGGCGTTCTGCAGCACCGGCGGCGTGCCCTGCCCCATCGCGATCTGCCATGGATTGAACTCTCCCCACTCGCCGCGCATGGTGACTATCATCAGCAGCGGAAAGCGGCACTCCTGCATGATGGAGAGCAGGTTGATGCAATTGCCCACACCCGACGATTGCAGCAGCAGCGCGCCGCGGTCGCCGCCGAGCCAGCTGCCCGCGAGCATGGCCACGCCTTCTTCCTCGGTGGTGAGCGAAATCACTTTCATGCTCTTGTCGGCGTGGCAGCGGTTGATCAGCCGCGTATGCCCGGCGTCCGGCACATACGCGACCTGCCGAATATTCACCTGCTTGAATACGTCGTAGATTTCATCCGGCCATGTGGGCGGTTTTTTCTGCGCTTTCAAAGCAACTCTCCTTTCAAGTTCTGCGTACTGCCATTTCAATCTTGCCCTCACCCTGATGAAACCTGCCCCCATCCTAACCGTCCCCCGCTGGAGCAGGGGAGGGAACCTTTAGGGAGCGCCGCACACAATCTCCCTCCCTTGCGCATGAAATGCGCGGGGGAGGGCTGGGGTGGGGGCAAAATTATTTAATCCAGTTTTGCACCAGAGGTCTTGATGACCGCCGCCCACTTGGCGAGATCGGTCTTGATCGTCTTCGCGAATTCCGCCGGCGAGCTGCCGACCATCTGCGTGCCGGTGGGCTCGAAGCGGTTGCGTAACTCGGGCGTTGCCAATACCCGTTTGGTTTCCTGGTACAGCTTGTCCACGATGCGCGGATTGGTCTTGGCGGGTGCCAGCATGCCGTACCACAGATCGGTCTCGAAGCCGGCGAGTCCCGGCGACTCCGCCACCGCGGGCACGTTCGGATAGGCAGGCGAACGTTTGAGCCCGCTGACGGCGATCGCGCGCACGCGGTTCGCTTCGACCAGCGGTGTTGCGGTCAATATGCTGACGAACATCAGTTGCACTTCGTTGGAGAGCAGCGCTATCAGCGCGGGCGCCGCGCCCTTGTAGGGCACGTGCGTCATCTCTATCTTCGCCATGGTTTTCATCATCTCGCCGCCGAGGTGCGCGCCACCGCCGCCGCCTGACGAGCCGAAATTCAGCGCGCCCGGCTTGGCCTTGGCGAGCGCGATCAGTTCCGGCACCGACTTCACCGGCTGGCTCGGATGCACCAGCAGGATGAACGGCAGCGACGCCACCTGGCTGATGGGCGAGAAATCGCGCACCGGGTCGTACGGCAGCTTGGACAAATGCGGGTTGATGACGATGGTCGCGTTGGTCGTCAGCAGTAGGGTGTAGCCGTCTGGCGGCGCCTTGGCCACCACGTCGGCGCCGATGTTGCCGTTGCCGCCCGCGCGATTGTCGGCGATGACCGGTTGCCCCCACGCTTCGTTGAACTTCGCCGCGATCGCGCGGGCGAACTGGTCGGTGCCGCCGCCGGGGGCAAACGTAATGACGAAGCGGATGGGTTTCTCCGGGTAAGAAATAGCTTCGACAGCACTGCAAATTCCGGGAATCGCCAGCATCACTGCTGCAACGTGCGGACGAAACAAAAACTTCATGGGGTACTTTCCTTCTCCGGATGCGCGTCGCCCGGCGGGATGGTTTAAACTGCCCGCTCGCGCTGGCCAGCCTTCTAGTTAACTCGCAAAACATTCAATCTTGAACCGCGAAGGACGCAAAGGACGCGAAGGACGCGAAGGAAAACGAAGACCAAGAAAGGACAAAATATGAACAATAGTTTTCTAGTTTTTCTTTCTACTTTGCTTTTATCTTTTGCTCTTGGTTCCCTTTGCGTCCTTCGCGTCCTTTGCGGTTTAAGATCTTAAGCCGAACAGCGATAATAACAAATGTACCGCGCGGGCACTCGCTGCCCGCCAACCCTGCAACAAATCACAGCTTGGAGGAGGTTCCAGATGTACGTGTCTTCCGTTCCCGACAAGGCGGAGTTCGATTTTATCGTGGTCGGCTCAGGTTCCGCCGGCTGCGCCGTGGTGAACCGTCTCAGCGCCGACGGCAAGCACAGCGTGCTGCTGCTCGAAGCCGGCGGCCGCGACACCAATTACAACATCCAGATTCCGCTGATGGTCGCCAACGTGCTGAACGACACGCGCTGGACCTGGCCGTACCAGACCGAGCCGCAGACGCATCTGAACGGCAAAACGCAGAAATGGGCGCGCGGACGCGTCATCGGCGGCTCGAGTTCGGTCAACGGCAACCTGTTCGTGCGCGGCGACCCCAAGGAATACGACAACTGGCGCGACCAGGGCTGCAAAGGCTGGGGCTATGCGGACATGCTGCCAATATTCAAGCGGCTGGAGGATTTCCCCGAAGGCGACGCCGCGGTACGCGGCCGCGGCGGTCCCATCCATTGCACCAGCCTCGATAATTTCGATCCGCTGTCGAATGCTTTCGTCGACGCGTGCACGGAAGCGGGTTTCAAGCGTCTGAAAGACTATAACGACGGCAGTTACGAAGGCGCGTTCCACCTCCAGTATTCGACACGCAACGGCTTGCGCAACAGCTCGGCCAAGGGCTATCTGAAACCGGCGATCGACCGGCCCAATCTCACCGTGCTGCCGAACGCAACCGCCACGCGCGTCATTCTCGACGGCAAGCGCGCGACCGGCATCGAATACAAGCTGGGCGACACGACTCTGCAGGTCCGCGCGCGGCGTGAAGTCATCTTGTCCGCCGGACCGCTGGCCTCGCCGCAGTTGCTGGAGCTGTCGGGAATCGGCAACAGCGAAATCCTGCAGAAGCACGGCGTGAGTGTCGTGCATAACCTGCCAGGCGTCGGCGAGAATCTGCGCGACCATCCGAACACGCGTCTAACGTTCGAGTGCTCGCAGCCGATCACCATCAACGACGTGCTGCAAAGCCCGTGGCTCAAGTTCAAGGAAGGCCTGCGCTTCATCTTCAAGCGCGAAGGCCTGCTCACCATCTGCTCGGCGACGGCGCAGATGAATTTCCGCAGCCAGCCGGATCTGAAGCAGCCCGACCTCGTGCTGCGCCTTTTGCCGCTGTCAGGCAAAGACCGCTACGCGCGCACGCCGGGTTACGGCATGGACCAGTTCCCGGGCTTCACGTTCGGCGTCACCGTGCTGCAGCCGCGCTCGCGCGGCACCGTTCACCTGCAGTCGCGCGATCCGCTGCAGCAGGCGGCGATGGACCCGAAATATCTTTCGCACGAAGCCGACGCGCAGCTCTTCCTCGACGGCGTACGCCTCGCGCGCAAAGTCGCGCAGATGCCGTCGTTGCAGCCGATGATCGTGCGTGAAACGCGGCCGGGCCCCGAAGTCAACGACGACGCCGGCCTGCTCGACTACATGCGCGGCACGATACAGACAAGCTGGCACATGGTCGGCACCACCAAGATGGGCGTCGATGCGGACGCGGTCGTCGATCCGGAATTGCGGGTGCACGGCATTGCGAATCTGCGCGTCGTCGATTCCGGCATCTGCCCCACCATCCCGTCGTCGAATACCAACATCCCGTCCATTGCCATCGGCGAAAAAGGCGGCGACATGATTCTGGCGGCGCATGCCTGAAACAAAATGGAGCCGCAGATACACACAGATAAAGCAAAGTCCGCAAGACCTGACGGCAGTTATATTCAGATTTCTTTTGCTTTTGAAACTATCTGCGTTTATCTGCGGCTAATAAAAGTCTTAACTAGGAGAAGTTCGATGAGGCTGATTTCGCGTTCGTTGTTAGTGCTGCTCGCAGGTGTTGCCGTAGCACACGCCCAAACCTACCCGTCCAAACCATCACGCATAGTCGTCGGCTTCACCGCCGGCGGCCCGTCCGACATCGTCGCGCGCATCGTCGCGCAACAGCTCACCGAACGCATGGGCCAATCGTTCATCGTCGAGAACCGCGTCGGCGCGACCGGGACCATAGGCGCCGAACTGGTGGCGAAAGCGCCGCCCGATGGCTACATGCTGTACCTGGCGAGCCAGACCACCCACGCCGTCGCGCCTTATATGTATGCCAAGATCGGCTACGACCCGATCAAGGACTTCGCAACCGTCGTGCGCGTGGTGCATAACCCGCTGCTGATGGTGGTCAACCCGGCCTTCCCCGTCACTTCGATCAAGGAACTCATCGCGCTCGCCAAAGCCCGTCCGGGCCAGATCAACTTCGCCACCGGCGGCATCGGCTCTTCCCCGCACATGTCGATGGAGCTCTTCAAGAGCACCACCAAGATTGACATGGTGCCCGTCCACTACAAAGGCGACGGCGCCGCGATCATCGACGTGATCGGCGGCCAGGTACCTATGCTGACCTCCAGCATGTCGGCGCTGATGCCTTACGTAAAAAGCGGCAAGATGCGCGGCGTTGCAACGACGGGCCTCAAGCGCTCGCCCGTCGCGCCGGAATTCCCCACCATCGCCGAATCGGGCCTGCCGGGATTCGAAGTCATCACCTGGTTCGGCA
>Ga0114978_10003834_pt1 | contig 12257 bp, 5 predicted proteins | sample S_140212_EF_Meta_FD_87027 | JGI IMG/M metagenome (GOLD analysis project Ga0114978, IMG submission 87027) | Freshwater microbial communities from Lake Simoncouche, Canada to study carbon cycling - S_140212_EF_MetaG | ecosystem: Environmental > Aquatic > Freshwater > Lake | place: Lake...
CGGTGCGATCAGTGCAGCCCCCAGAACGAAGATCAGCAGTGTAGCTGCACATCCGATAGCAAGATTGAGTTGCCGACCCCGCAGAAAATAAGCGTTGTCGTCCTTCTCGAGAACAAACGTGCTCACCCACGGCCACAATGGCTGAATGTAGCTGCTACGGTTCGGAAATGTGTCGTTGGCCGATTGCCTTGCGAGGATAATATTGGCCAATTGGTCGCTGCTGGTGATATCCAGATTCGTTTGCCTAACCACTTCGCCGCTAAGGTGAAAATAGGCCAGCACGAACAGCATCACCGCTGCGAGATAGACCAGCCAATGGCGCCACCCGCGCAGGGGCCCGAAAAACAGCGCGAGCGGTCTTGAATTTTTCGCGATCATTCGAGCGGTGGCATGCACCCGTATTGGCAAGGAAACCAGTGGAAATGTTTCTGTCGGTTTGTCTCTTTTTATTAGGAGATCCCTCAGGGAAGATTGGTCGGGGGAAGATCGGCTTTGCGCCGCACGCCGAACGGCCGGGTTTTCTCGGACTCTTTTTGTATATCAACGCCCAACTCCTCTAGAAGGGCGCCGCGGGCGACGGCAAGACGGAGCGCTGCTTTGCGGTGGTTAGCCAGCGCCGCCAATTCCCGGGAGCGCGCGTCAGCGTAATCGTTTTGCAGCCTGACGACATCGAAAGTCGTGGTCTTTCCTTCTTCCAAAAGTTTTTCCTGTGTTTCTGCTGTGAGTCGCGCCGTGCGAGTTGTTTCCTGGGCAGCCTCCACCTGGCTTCCAGTCGTCTGAAACAAGCTTATGGCCGTATCGATTTCCAGCACCACCTGATTCGCTACTTTTTGGAGGGCAAGTGATGTCTGCTGCTGCCGGTATTTCGCCGCCTGCAGGGAAGCGCGTTCCTTGACGCTACCAAGAGGGATGGAGACGACAACGCCCACGGTCAGAGCCGGTCCTCCTGAATTGAGCGTGTTGTTGAAAGAACTGCCGAAGTTCCCTTCGAGCCCGGTCAGGCCGTAGCTGGCCTGGAGATCAACCTGCGGATAGACTTGATTTCGGGCGAAGCGGACCTTCAACCCCTCCTGCTCTACTGCCGACTGTACTTTGAGGTATTCCGGGCGCTTGGTGAACGCTTCGCGAAGAAATTGGTCACGATCTACGGTCACGGGCGGAATCTCTAGACTGCTCGACGGTTCAAGACGCCCGGTAGGGCCGGCGGCAATGGATTCGGAAGAGAGAATTTGCCCCTTCAGTTGGTTCTGCGTTTCGACGTAAGCGTTGACTGCGCGGAGGGCAAGGTCGGCATTGTTGGCCACCGAAGTTTGCGCCTCCCAGACATCCGATGGGCGCATTTTCCCAACCTGCACGCGTTGGATGTTCTGACGCTCGAGTAAGCGTGCGGTATGGACCGCTCCTTGCCGAACACGTAGATTTTCGGACGAGTAGATCAGATCGAAATAGAGGGCCAAACTTTGCGAGAGAGAATTGATGACTTGCTGCTGCCACTCATACCAACCGATGCGCTTCTGTATTCTGGCTATACGAAGTTCGGCCAGATTCGCGGCAGGCCCGAAATTTTTCAGCAGGGGTTGGGAAATGGTCAGGCCGAGGACGGTGGTATACTCCGGAAAAAATAACGAAGGTGGAATCTGTGAGTTGAGATCGTTGCGGGCTTGGAGTTGGTTGAGCCCGATGGAGTATCGGGTGCCCAGAGGGGTCTTTCCGCCTAGTTGCCAATTGAGCAAAAAGTTCTCTTGTGTGAAGGTGCGGGGATCGGTGTAGTCGGGCATCGGGCCGGTCGGAGCTTGGCCTGTGATCTCTGTCTCCAAGGTCCGCAGTTGCTCCAGCAAAGCCTGTTGCGTCGCCGTTTCCGGTCCCCCTGTGGCAATATATTCTTGGGTGTTTTGGGGGAGCGCGCTGTAAGCGTATTGCGTCTGAAAAGAAAACTGGGGATCGAAGGCTCCGGCAGCGAAGCGCATCTGTTGCTCTCCCAGCTCGGGCTGGAGCCGCTGAACTTTCAGATCCAAATTGTTCTCCAGCGCCATGCGAACCACATCCTTCAAGCTGAGGCTTCGCGTTGCGACACCGGGATCCACGGCGGTTATAAAAACGGACTCCAAGTGAAATGGAGGAAGCGGATCGGGAGCGGGTTCAGTCGGCAAGCTGGTCCCGCTGGTATCTTCTTCGCCAACCGACAGAGAAGGAGAGGGTAGTGGCGGAGTCTCTTCGGGCCAGTTGGCTGGGTCGGATAGCAGGTCAACCTCCCCAGAGGAGAGCTCCTTGGAGGCGGCAGGTTCCTGGCCCAGAACGATCGAACCAAGCAACAGAAAGGCCGGCAGCCACAGAAACGTTGGAGGACCGGACATTGAACCCCGTCTCTTAACAGTATAGGAGCATGCATGGCAAATCCTGATGAGGGAAAGCTGAAGATTGACATGCCCCCCAGCACTGGTTTGTTCTGAAGGCTCACTTGGATACGCAGCTATAAATTCTCCTGATCGTTCGGCCGATAGGCCCCTTCCGAAGATCGATCCTTCCCGAGAGACTTACTAACAATGACCACAGGCTGGCACGAACAGGCGGCGCACGATCTTCTGCAACAGCTCGAGATGTTGGGCAAAAAAGTACTGTCACCGGAGGAATTCTATCGCGGCTATCTGGAGGTTCTCATGCACTTGCCGGGGGCTCGAGGCACCCACATCTGGCTGCTGCAGGGCAGGGATTTCGTGTCCTTGGGAGGATCGGACCGTGCGGAAATTCTTTATGACAGCAACGAAGCTCAGCGCAACTTCATGCTTGCAGCTATTGAGCGATGCTCGGCTGAGCAAGCAAGCGTAATCGAACTTGCTGGTAGCGGGAGCATGGAGGGAGGAAACAGATGTTCGTATGATCTGGTATTCACGCCACTGCTCCACGGCAGAGGAGGAGGTGCGGTGCAGGGAGTGCAGGTAAGCTGGTGGAACCGTGGAGTGATCGGCAACAACGGCCAAGTCGCGGCTATCCTCGAGCAGTGTGCAACTCACGCGGCGAAGACGATGCGAGCGCAAAAGCTCGAGTCTATGTCGCACATCGCTGAGCAGTTGCAGTTGATGACACTCTTCATGGCGGAAATCTCATCCTCGTCGGAAAGTGGGCCGTTGACCGTGAGTGTCGCCAACCGAACGAGGGAGCTACTCGGGTGCGACCGAGTGTGCCTGCTCGTCGCCCGGCCGCACGGGCAATTGGATCTGGTCGCGATGTCTAATGTCCCCTCGCCCGATCCGCGCAGCGCCATTGCAAGGACCATCGTACAGCTGGGTGAACATGCGATTGAAAGTGGCCTGCCCGCCATCTACCGTAAAGCGAACGAAAAAACCGAAGAAAAAGGTGACCTGTCGGATTACTTTTTCTACAGCCACATGCAGGAGGTGCTAGTGCTTCCCCTCCAGGCCAACGCCGCCCCGCGCTGCGGGCTCTTGGTTCTGGAAACGGAAAAGATCGGTCTCTTCGACGGGTCGAAACAACAAAACGCCATTGCAATGGCGACCCAAGCCGCCGGACCTCTGACCATGGCCTTGGAGGCCGAGCAGATGCCTTTCCGCCGGCAACTCGAAAAAATCGCACGATGGCGGCGACTGACTCGCGCAGAAAAAAAACACTGGCTCTGGCGGAAGGTGTGGATTCCCTTGGCTATCTTGGCGGTCCTGCTCATCCTGCCAGTTCCATTCAATCTCTCGGGGCCTTGTCGCTTGATGCCGGTCAATCGCGCGGTGGTCGTGTCCGAGATTGGGGGCCGGATCACCAGCATGCTCGTTTCCGATGGAGACCGTGTGGTGAACGGCGGGGTGATTGCTCAATTGGATGACAGCGAGCAAAAAAGCCAACTACAAATCGCCCGGCAGGAGGAAGTCCGTTTACAGGCTGACGCCGACCGTCTTACCTCGCTGAACCAACGAGGGGCTAGTGCCGTAGCACGCCTCCAGTTCGAACGTGCGCGTAATGAGCGACAGTTTCACGAGGAACGGCTCGCACGCACGACGATCCGAAGCCCTATGGCGGGCGTGGTTATGACTCCTGATCTCCAATCCAGGCAGGGAGACGCGGTTGCGGAGGGAGAACAGATCGCGGTGGTGGCTGATCCTGATGAGTGGAGGCTTAATGTAGATATCCCAGAGGCTGACGTAAGCTTATTGCTCAACCGCTTGAGGGATGGTGGATACGTCCACGTCAGCTATGTGCTTAACCCTCTGCCAAGCAAGAAGTTCAGCGCGGAGCTCAAGGATGCGGCCTCGGTATCTTCCTCCTCCGAGGTCAAGAACGGACATAACACATTTCAAGTGCTGATTACACTTCCCGACGAGCCTAAGTTTGAAAATCTCTTTCGCAGCGGCTATACTGGAGTGGCCAAACTTCGGGTGGGATACCGTCCGCTTGCCTATACCATGACCCGCCGCTTTTTCAACTGGTTCCGCACCCATGTCGCCTTTTAAGCAACTGCTTGTCACCGTTATACTAGCCATCGGCACCGCACCGATTTTTGGGGCGGACAATCCTAGTGCATCCCCCTCGTCCACACCCACAGACCGATTGGTAGTCGAGGCATTGGTCACGCCAGTGAGTGAAGTCGATTTGGCGGCACCCAGTGAGGGGTTGGTCATGGAAATTAAAGTTCCAGAGGGCTCTTACGTGAAAAAAGGTGAGGTCATTGCCCAACTTTCCGACGAGGAGGAGAAAATCCTCCTGCGCAACTCCGAGTTGCAGGCGAAGAAATTCCAAGAGGATCTGGTCTCCATGGAGCGCCTCTACAAAGAAAAAGCCGCCAGCCGCGACGACTACAACAAAGCCAACTTGGCCGCCCAGCAGGCTGCCGCGGAGCGCGATCTGCAGGCTATACGGCTGAGCAAGCGAGGCATCACCGCTCCTTGCGATGCTTACATATTGCGCATCCTCAAGGAGCCCGGCGAGTCGGTCCAGCGGATGGAGAAGTTCGCCGAGCTTGTCTCGACGGATCGCCTCCATGCTACGGCTTATGTGGATGCACGCTACCTCGGAAAAATAAAAGTCGGCAGTGATGTGCTGATCCGTCTGCCCCACGGCACGGAACCGGTGAATGGCAAAGTGGAGGTGAGCGATCCTGTCCTCGATCCGGGCGGTGCTGCTTTTCGGGTGAGGGTCATGGTGGAAAAACCCGGCACTGAACTGCAACCGGGCACCCGAGTGCAAATCGAATTACTTCCGACCCCACTGCCCGGCACGGCATGACCGGCACGTTGGCCACCTTGGCCGGCGAAGAAAAGCGACCGGCCTTCAGTTTTCGACCCGAGAGCGGCCTCCCGGCCTTGCGCCGCGACCTGCAGATTTCACAGATCTCTTTCCAGCGACGGCTCAATTGGGTGGTCAAGGATCCTGCTTCCTTACGTTACTTCCGCTGGGGAGAGTGGGATTACCGCGTGGCGAAGTTGCTGAATGGAAAGCGGCGGCTAGAAGAAATCACCGCCGACGTGTCCCGTTCTCTCGGCGGTGCGGAGGTACAAGCGGAAGATATCCAGCGGACGATCAATCAGTTCTTGTCGGCAGGTCTCCTCCACAACAGCGGGACAATCGCCAAACGTCTGCACGACATGCAGCTCCAGAACAAGAGGCAGAGGGAACGTAAAACCCGCCTCTTGGGGCTCGCCTCGAAACTGATTTCCTTCAAAATTACACTTTTCGACCCGGATATCCTACTTCTGCAGATGTCGAAGAAGCTACGTTTTCTCTGGTCTCCGGGAGCCATAGGGGTGCTCGCTGCGATGCTCGCCGGCAGCGGCTGGCTCATGCTGGCAAACAGCGCTTCGCTCTCCGAGCGCATGCCCGACCTGCTCGGGTGGGAGAATCTCACGATCCTCTGGGTGGTCATGATCTTGGTCAAGGTTGTGCATGAGTTCGGACACGGACTGGCCTGCAAGCATTTCGGAGGCGAAGTGCATGAGATGGGCGCCATGTTCATCCTTTTCTCCCCCTTCCTTTTTTGTAATGCGAGCGACAGCTGGATGTTTCGGGAAAAGCGGAAGCGGTTGGTCGTAAACTTTGGAGGTATCTACTTCGAACTTTTCCTCGCCGCAACTGCGGCGGCGCTCTGGGTGGTGACGCAGCCGGGAATTTTCAACCAGATCTGCTTCAATGTCATGATAGTCTGCAGTGTCATGACCGTCTTCTTCAACGCGAATCCACTCATGAAGTTTGACGGGTATTACGCTTTGTCCGATTGGCTGGAAATGCCCAATTTGAAGGAGCGGGGTGATCGCACCCTGATCTCGCGCACGGCAGGGATGCTGACTGCGGGAAAAGGAGTTGTTAAGGATCCTCTGGTTGAGAACATGAAGGGTGTTGTTATTTTTTATGCCGTGGCCAGCTATCTATGGACGTTCACCGTGGCTTACCGGATGCTGCTCGCCATTGGAAAGATGCTCGAACCCTACGGACTGGATCGTCTGGCTCAAGCGACCTCCTCTCTGGTTTTATTGACTGGAGTTGTCGCTCCACCAATCATGCTTGGCTTGCACGTGCGCAGAGTTCTAGCCGCCGAGAAAGGCTCCGGCCTACGGCATACCGTCGTCAAACGGTCCCTTATGGTGACCGGCCTCCTGGCAATCATTCTGGCCCTTCCGCTGCCGACCAATGTACAGAGCACCTGCGTTATCGGGGCGACCAACCGCGTGAGAATCACCGCAGCGACGGCAGGATACATCCGTCAGGTCGCTTGTGCCGACGGGCAAAGTGTCGAGGGCAACGCTTTCTTGGCGCAGTTGGAAAATCCTGAGCTGCGGAGCCAAGTCCAAGATTACGAGTTTCGTCTTGCCAGCCAGCAGGCAGCCATGGCAGCAGCCGAGTCCGATCCAGAATATCAAGACCAATTGGTCGGGTTGCAGATGCAAGTCGCTCAGCTCAAGACGGCCTTGGAGCAAGCCAAGAACAATCAGGACAACCTGACGCTTCGGAGCCCTGTACCCGGCATTATCCTCGGCCAAAACCTCCAGGAGAAAAAAGGAATGCTCCTACGAAAAGGTGCTCTCGTCTGCGAGGTGCTCCCGGCCGGTCCGATGGAGGCGGCCGTCGTGCTCCAGGAAAATGAGGCTGGCGTGGTCGAGCAGGGACAAAAGGTGAAGTTCCGTCTGAATTCTTTGCCCGCGGTGACATTCGAAGGCAAAGTCGTGGAAGTTACCGAGCAGCCCGTCAGCCGTCTTCCCCACCAATCGCTCGGAGAGTATGCCGGCGGAACCGTGCCCGGTGTCATGTCGCCGGTAGCACCGCACCCAGGCAGTCCGCCTGTGCCAGAGTCATTGCCGCTGGGGCAGGTTTTTCAGGTGCGATTAGCCATCGACAATGAAGACGGTCTACTGAGGCCGGGCATGAGCGGGCGCATCAAGATCTACTGCGGCCGCCGACCTCTCGGCTCCACGCTCTGGCAGAATTTCCTGTCCATGCTGCGGACAGACTTCCGGTTGTAGGCGTTTTGTCGATTCGCGCGTTCAGAACAGAACGCGGGACACACTCAAAGGCGTATCTCCACCGGCAAAGATTCCTCGCCGGACCTCCAGAAACCCGCGCCCAGCACAGGCACGCCGGCCCCCAGATCGGCGCCCGTCGGCGAGACAAGAATGCCTTGGAATCCGGCGGCTCTGCCGTCGACACCGGCGGGAACACGACCGGAAAAAGTGCCGTTGGAAGAATTGACCCGGAAACGGAATTCCTTCGGCATGGCGTCCTGCCAGACCGGCAGGTTGCTGGCGTCCCAAGTGCCGCTCAACTGCACGACCTCACCGTCGGGATCGATCGATAAAACGAAAGTCGTTCCATCACCATTCCCACCCAGCATGCTCTTGCCTTTCACCCACGTCCACCACTGCCCTTGGACATCCAGCTCTTCGAGCAAACCTTCGGCGTAAGCCTTCGCTTTGTCGTTAGCCGGGCGGGCCCAGTCGAAAGGTATTTCGGAGTAGACCGCGGAGGAATCATCCGAAACAACGATCTCGCCCATGACCAAGCCGCGCACAGTTGAAAGAAGCAGGCAGAACGGAGCCCTCCAATCGCCCACTTCGTCGGTGATCACCCGCGACACACCGGTCACGGGAGTTCCGTCGGGCAGACGCCCGGAGATCTTGAATACGCCATCCGCACCCGTGGTGGCGGTGAAATATCCGTGGCCGAAAGCATAGGCAGACATGCCCTGACTCGCCATGACGGCATTGATGCGACGGTTGGCCTGCGGAAAAACTGTGTCCTTTCCATCAAATGAGCCGGGCAGGCAAACAAAGCCGATCTCCGCGGCTCCGATGAAGACGGTGCCAGTCACGCGATGACCGAAATTGTCGTGACCGAGAAGCATATCGATCCTCGAGGCCGCACCCGAGATGCCTTGCGGCAAGGAAACAGTGGCGTTGCCCGACACGTCAAACTCGCCACGGATGCCGACTCTCTTGCCGGCAATAAAACACGAGCCGGTAAAAGATCCATTGGGAGTCAACTGCAAAGCAATTTGCCCGGCATGGCGGATAAACTCTGCGGGATCATCCATCTCGAGGGAAAAGTTACCCAGGTAAGCGCCCCGTGCCGAACCGAAGTCGGGCCCTGCGGGCACGACCAGCACCTCGCGCTCCGCGGTAGCGGCCGCGTTGCCAGCCGCGTCGCTCGCGTTGTAGATCAAAATGTAGGATCCAATTTCTGAGGTATCCACCGTTCCGGAGCCGAAGATCGTTCGCTCGGGATCCACGTTGTCGGTGACTTTAGCTCCAGGATCTTCGAACACACCACCCTCCAACACTTCCATCGGATTTTCGCCCAGTAAAGCAATCGCGGGTGCCGCAAAATCCTGAGCAGGTGTAGGCGTGGGCGACGATCCAGGTGTGGGCGCGGGCGTGGGACTAGGAGTCGGGTTAGGAACCGGCGTGGGACTAGGAGTTGGGGTCGGTGAGGACGTGGGTTCAGGTGTAGGAGTAGGTGTGGAATCGGGTGTGGCGGGCAGAAACGACTGTGAATCTCTAGGATTTGTTCCGTCCAGAATCTCCTGGTAGTTGCTCACGCCATCGTTGTCCTCGTCTCCATTCGGGTCCAAGGGCACGTGCCCGGGATAAGCGGTCCGGTCGTTAGGATCGGTACCGGCCAAGGTCTCCAGCTTGTCATTATGCCCGTCCCCGTCGGTGTCGGCGACGTACGGATTGCTCGGGTAGCCAAACTCCAGCAGATAGGCCGCGGGGTTATAGCCGCTCGACCAAGTGGCTCCATACGGCACATCCACCCACTCGTGGTTCCAGCGGATCACATAACTGAGATAATTTTCCCCCTCGGGAAACTCATCCCGCACGATGTTGTTAGGCTCTCTAGGATGCCAATTCGTATAATTCCACTTTTCCTTGGTCACCCACCGCCAAGTCCCCTCCATTTGTACATCGGAGCCACCCAGCAGCATGTCCACCACCACGTCGTCATGGGGTTGGGCTTCGATAAATTCGCGCAAGTAGGAAGCCTCCTGCGATGAGGATATGGTGGCCAAATGGCCAGGCACCGAATCCGCCGATCCCAGCCCGAGTCCCAGACTTCGGGAGCGGGCGTTGGCATCTGCCGTGGCGAAGTTCCAAACGCCTCTCACGATTTCATAACGGCCGATCCCCTTCTCCCAGGCATCGCTAAGGCCGTCCCCGTCGGAATCCTGTTGAACCAGATCCGGCTCCGCTTGCGCCCCTTGGGCGATGCGGAAACCAAACTCGTGCCGTGCGTCCGATAGGCCGATATTCCAGCCGTAGTTGGCCGAAATGCGGGGGTCCCAGCCGGCATTCCAGCCGCCACCACGGATCACAAAGTCATTCCATAGTAGCACGGGGGTCGCGCCAACCGGCGTCAGCTTGTCATCCCAGGTGAATTCCCAGCAGTTTCCCGCCATGTCGGTGAGCCCGTAGCCATTGGCGGAATAGGTTCCCACCGGCGTGGTAGATTCCGGGTTTCCATAACCATAAACCCAGTTTGCCCAGGCTGTCGCTTGGTTTAGCCCGGGGGGCTCGTCACCCCAGGGATACCTTTTACTGGCCAAGCCTCCCCGGGCCGCCACTTCCCACTCGTTTCCGTTGGGAATGCGGTACCCCTGCGCTGTCTGTTTACAGTAAACTCCCCTCGCCTCCGCCATGGATCGACGTTCCGGCGTATAGGGGACGAGATTGTAAGCCGCGTCGAAGACATAGTAACAGGGCTCCACTTCACTCATGAGACTCAATGCATTACACCACAAGGTCGCATCGAAGAGGTTGATCCGTGTCACTGGGTGGTCGGGAGTGGTATCTGCATACGCGCTTCCCTGAGTTCCCGCCGGGAGATCCCAGTTCAACCGGGTCTTGGCGAGATCCTTGACGGCAGTCCAACTGCGATATGTGATTTCATCCTTGGCAATCGAATAGTTCGGCAATGTGACTGGCGTTTCGGGCAAGAAGTCGGGATAACCCAAAAAGACCGGCCAGGTGGGACGGATATCCACCATGGTGATGCGGAAGCTGGACGGTCCGACTTTTCCGTCATTGGCCAACTCCAAAGCCGTTGCCGACACGCGATGGAATTCCAGATTGTCATAGCCGATCGTGCCGAAAGGCTCGCCCGAGTTTTGCTGTGTCAGGCGGATCGAATGGATGCCTGGCAGCGACAAACTCAAGGTCAGACCGGCACTCGAATCGAAATCGCTCACGGATCCCAGCAACTTGCCATCAAGGCCGAAGGCCTCCATCTTCGCCGAAGCTCCATCGACCGGTGCCATCTCGCCGCGGATCTTCACGAAATCCGTCACTGCCGACCGTGCGGGATCGGTTGGATCATGGAAAGTAATGGTGATCGGACCGCTGTAGGCGATCTTGCCATCCGCCGTGGTGCCTCCCAGAATGTTGGGAGGGCTTTGTGTTGGCATTGGCGAACTGGTGCCAACACCCTCATGGATGCAGACTGCGGCGTATCCAGCCTCGGAGAGGAAACTCACTCCGTGACTGGACAAAAACTGATCGGTCAGCCGGCTACTTTCGGGAACCGAGGATCCGGGCAGGTTCCGCATCCCTTGGATGGAATCAAAGTCGATCGTCAGCACTTCCTGTGCGTGGCAAACGGAGGCAAAGAGTAGAGGTGTGCTCAGGCAGCAAGCGAATGCTAGGAGTCTCAGCCTTCTAGAAATAAAAGTGCGATACGCAAACATGAGAAATGGATAAGGAGGCTTAGCCGTTGTAAAGAGCATGATAGGTCAGGCTACTTCACGAGGACGTTACAAACCTTCGAATTCAGTGCCCCAATCGAAGCCACCAACTCTGTTGCTTGGCCTTTGGCATCGTAATTCGGTGTCCAGACTATCGAGAATTTTGTCGTTTTAGACAGAGATGAAGCTTTCTTCTTTCCAGGAACCCAAAGCGGAACCCTACCTGTCTCGATCACATTCTGGTTGGACGATTCAAAGACCACTTCTACTTCCTGTCCCTGCGTCGAACTGTTGCGTATCAGCAAGGCAAGCTTTGATTTTTTGCCGGCCCGGACGCCGAGCTTGCTGGGAATACTGATCGCCGTGATCGTCGGCTCATCAACGTTTAGGTAAAAAGATTCCGTGTCCGTTCCTGCAACGTTGGAAGCCCAAATCGTCACGTAGTATGATCCGAATTGCGTTGGTGTACCGCTGATCAGGCCGGTGGAAGAATTCACCGATAAACCCGTGGGCAGGCCCGAGGCACCGAAGGCTGTTGGGGAATTGTTTGCCGTGATTTGATAACTCAGAGGGACACCCGCCTCCGTTCCGAGCGCGGCAAGAGAGCTGGTGATGACCGGTGTCACGGGTGGCGACGGAAGCGCGGCTGAAATAGCCAGGCTGAGCTGGCTTGTGCCGGAGCCGCCGCTGTTTGATGCCGTGAGGGTCACGCTGAAAGTGCCGACTTGCGTTGGTGTGCCGCTGATCAGGCCGGTGGAAGAATTCACCGACAACCCCGAAGGCAGGCCGGAGGCGCCGAAGCTGGTGGGAGGCGAGTTTGCCGTGATCTGGTAGCTGAAAGCACTACCCGCCTGACCGCTGGCGCTGGTGGCGCTCGTGATGGTCGGAACCGGCGCAAGACCTGAACCGCTGCAGGCGATGGAGGCTGTATCCCCGGTGGCATCGCTATTGACGGTAATGTTTCCACCGTAATTCTGCCCGGCCCCCGGGGAGAAGAAAACAGTCACCTGCTGTGTGGCGTTGGGCGCGATTGTTCCGGATGTCCAATTCGCAGAGAAGCCCGAAGGCAGAGAAATAGCAGAAACGGTCA
>Ga0114978_10003835_pt1 | contig 12256 bp, 10 predicted proteins | sample S_140212_EF_Meta_FD_87027 | JGI IMG/M metagenome (GOLD analysis project Ga0114978, IMG submission 87027) | Freshwater microbial communities from Lake Simoncouche, Canada to study carbon cycling - S_140212_EF_MetaG | ecosystem: Environmental > Aquatic > Freshwater > Lake | place: Lake...
GCACCTGCCCTGATTTCAAGCCTCCCCCGGCGATGAGTAGCGGGGCCAGATTTCCCCAGTGGTCACGTCCCCCATTCTGATTGATTCGCGGAGTTCGTCCCATCTCGCCCGTCGCAACAAACAGAATGCGGTCACTTAATCCTCGTCCCTGCACGTCGTCGAGAAACGCCGCAATCGCATGATCCAGCGGCGGTCCCATATACCGCATCCCCTCTTCCACCGTCGAATTGTTCACATCGGCATGCATGTCCCACACGAAACTGGTGGTCACGGTCACAAACCCACAACCCGCTTCACATAATCGACGTGCCAGCAGTAACAGTTTCCCCAGTGACTTGGCATTATCCACATAGTGATTGTAGTTATTCCACTTCCGATTGATCTGGTCAGGCCGAACCAGCGGAGCCGTATCATATCGGGCAATCGTTCGTTGATCCTCTTTTGATAAATCAAACGCACCCGCGACCCCACCCAGCAGGGTGCTGAAGGCCTGTGCTTGCAATGGGTCAATGCTTTCCAGCAAGCCACGCGCGTCCAGCCGAAAACGCTGTCGATCCAGTTCCGACAACAATGTCCGGCGATCCCCCAGCCGATCCACCGAAACCTTCAGTTCCAGATTCTGCTGCAGATCCCCCCCCGAACCGGGGACAAACGGAGCAAAACCGTTCCCCAATAAACCGGTCGATTCAAACTTGCCGAACGAGGTAATCGCCGGGCCGGTCGTCGCATCGACCGATTGCGGAAACAGCATCGCACTGGTCGGCATTCCTGTGCCGACACGATTAACCCCCGCAACCCGCGCATACAACGAACCGACATTGGCACCCGATGTTTCCTTGCAGACGACCGGCTTAATGTCATGGTTCCCGTCGCCAGTCACGAACGAGCGAACAATGTTGAACTGATCCGCTCGTTGCGAAAGCTGTGGAAACGACGAGCCAAACGTCACACCGGGAAGGGTAGTCTGGATTTCGCCCGTCGCACTTTGAATCCCCACCGGTGCGGTCATCTTCGGATCAAACGTTTCGATCTGACTGGGACCACCATGCAGAAACAGCAGGATGACCGACTTGTTGGTAATCGGGAGTCCCTTGGGACTGGCCGCAACCGGGTGAGTCAGCCAATTCGCCGCTCCAAGACCCGCCAAGCCGCTGGCACCGATTCTCAACATCTCCCGACGGCCGTAGCGCGGATGGGAATCCAGCAGAGTCAACATCAGGCCAAACTCCGAGCGTTGAGGAGCCGATCAAATTCAAAAGTAGTCCGCCTCATAATATCGGGAAACTCTGATGCGAGCAACTCCAGCGAATTCTCTGACCGCCTCGAAAAGAGAGCCTGTTGATCAACGAATCAGCCTTAATCCTTTTTCTTCCACCTGAATCTGCCAGCCTGTGGACTCGGCAATTTTTTGCATCACGCCCCCAAGAGTCGTGTTTTGGAGCTCAAAGGTAATCGTTTGGTCAAGACGTTCAGGGCCGAGTTCCTCGCGGTCGTAAAAAATCGGGACCCCCAGATGTTCTTCCATCGCCTCGATGAGCTCGGAACGCTTGGCGGGTATTGCCTGCTTGTACAAGACCAGCTTCTGCAGCAGTCTCGCTTCGACATCGATTTTCACTGGTGGAGGGGGTGGGGGAGAGGAGGGGGCTTCCGCTTGCTGTGACACCGCTTCGGCCATGGCATCAAGAGGAGACCAGGGGAGCACCTCGTCCAGATTGGCGGGCTCCAGTGCCGAAACCGGACTCGCCGCAGGTTCACGCTCGATCAAGACGACGATTTCCGGAGGGGGAGACTGTTCGCGGCTTGGTTCCTCGGCAGACTGCTCCGGATCAGGGTCGGTTGCGGAGGGGACATTGAGGAGCGGTTCAGACCGTGTCGCCGGCGAAACCGGTGGGGTCGGGCTCGGGCGGGACTTGGGGGACAGCGTCAGCACGGCGACGAAGAGCGCAACCCCGATGGCGAGCAACCACGCAACGGTCAGGGGCGAATCGAGCAAGCGACCCCAGAGGGAACGCCGTTGTGGGGTGGGCAACAAGATTTTGTCGGCTCGTCGCTTTGCCTCGTCCTGGAAACGCTGATTGCTACTGGCCAGTTCATCGGGGGTGAGTCGGCGTGCCACGAAGTCCCCTTGCGCGTCCTCCGTAGTAATCCTCATCCCCGTTTTACACTCGGGACAATTCACCCGTCGACCGACGAACGTCCGATCGCGTATCCGCAAGATCGTACCGCATTCAGGACAAGAGGACCGACCAGACATCGAATCAGATCCCAGAAATCAAGACAGTAGTTGTTTTATAAAATTATCGGTTTCAAAATAGCAATCATCTCATGGACTCAAAACCGTCCGGTCTGCAGGTCAAACGAGGATTTTATTTCGTCAAATCATAAGGCGTCCACCCTTTTTCACTCGCTGTGGCGAGTGTGGTGACCAGGATTTGCTTTTTCGTTTCATCGACCACCAGGATCAGCGTCTTATCCGGAGTTTGATTAACCCCTTTCGAATCCTCGAAAATCTTTAGCGCCACATCCTGAGCCCGCGCCCCATCGAGCTTGAAAACCTGGGCGATATTCTTGGTAAATCCACCCAGCTTCAGGGCGTCGCCGTCAATTTCAATCGGAGTTCGGATTTCTCCGCCGATAAAACTAAAGGCTTCGTTTAAAGGCGTTCGACGGAAGTCGACATCGATTTTCATTTTCAGTCGATCGGCAATCGATTCGGGTAGGGTGCTCGTCGGGACGACAACCGGCTTAACTCGCTCTTTTGAAAAATCGGTCCGGGTCGATTCATCCCACGCCAGAAAGGTCCCCACCGCCAGATTCGGAGCCGCTCGATCGGGAAGGGCCGTTACCAACTGCACATGCTGCGGCCCGACCTGAGAAACGGTGGCGAGTGCAAAGACTTCAGCCATGGCGGGAACTCGACCAATGATCATCCGCTTTCCCTGCTCTTGCGGGTTCATCTGCTGGAATTGCGGAAGCAGCTTTCCGGCCAATTCCGTCAACTTGTCGGTGAACTCTTGCTCCAGTTTTTTCGCTGCATTTTTCGCGGCAGGCCGTTTCACCCCCAGCAGGATTTCGGAATAAAAAAGGGGCTCGGTGAGATGAATGCTCCAGGAGACCGCTTCGGTCTGTTCGCCAAGCCACTCCAGTCCGTTTTTGACGAAGGGCCGAACATTCTCGGGAAACCAAGTCTCTTGCAAGCTCAAGGTGAGTGGCGTGAACAGGACGGTAATGTGCCGACTGCGATCGGTGAGGGGGAGCAGAGGATCCAGTTGTTCCGCCGGATTTCGCTCGGTAATCGCCTGCACCATTTCTTGAGCCTGACTGCGCGGACCAACCACCAGTGTCCGCGGATCAATAATCATATATGCCCGCTCCCCTTTGATATAGACCGGCTGGGCGTAGGTATCGATCCGCTCGCCCAACTGCTCGATCAACTGGCTGCGCTTCTGATCTTCAACCAGATGAACCACAGCGGCAATGTCAGGCCAGCTGCCACGCATGCCGGGAATCAGGCAGATCAAAAGTTCTTCCACTTCTTCCGGTTTTCGCTGAAACAAGTCATTGAGCGTCGTTTCGATCAACTTGGCGATCGGCGGAACACAGTAGAGCAGCTCTTGCCCAAGACTTTCGGCCTGCCAAAGTTCCGCAGGATGCAGATTCAGCACAATTTGAGTGCCGAAAGGAATATACTGTAGCTCGATCGGCGTCCCTGTTGTTGGTGCTCCCAACCGGGCATACTCGCTGATGGCCACGGACTCGTTTGCGTCGCCGGCAAGGGATTGCGATTCGTTTCGCGTTTCCGCAGGCTTCGCGCCGAGGTTTTTGGCCCCAAACTGTGGCGCAAACAGTGCGATCGCACCAACGGCCAGCAAGATTCCCCCGCCGATCGCCAGGCCGATGTTCCGACGCTTGACACTTTTCTGGTGTAGTTCTTTCAGCCGGGCCGCAGTCCCTTTCGGTTTTGCCAACTGATCCAACGCGGCAAATTCAGGCAGCACTGCAGGGTTGTGATCGACGGGATCCGGACTGGAAACGGCAGGGGATTTTGCGATGACTGCATCGGATTTTGGTGAGATATCGGGTTTTGGTGAGATGAAGGGCAGGGGGGTGGGGCTTGCCTGAGTCACAGCCACGACGGGATCAGGGTTGGCGAGTTCCAAAGCGACGACCGGCGGTTCTTCCAGGACGAAAGTGTGAGAACACTTGGGGCATTTTCCTTTTCGGCCCAGCAAACTCCGATCAGGAAGCTTGAGTTCTCGACCGCACTTCGGACAGGGAATCTGAATCGACATTTTTTTCTCGCAGGTCGCGGGGACCGAACCAAATCAACAGGCGACAAGAAACATGTTAGCGCAGTTTGGTAAACTTTGACACTCGACAACGACAATTTCCTCTTCACGGATCCTTTTTCACGGTGAACAGGAATTCAAAAAAAGATCTAAAAAAAACTCCAAATTAACGATTAAGACTCATCAATACCCCGTTTCTGCTTTCCACGGAACGTCAATCCTGCAAGAATCGCGACGGAAGCTTCAATAACGGCTCTTGTGTTTCGTGTTTCCGATCAGGATTGATCTCCCATGAATGTCTCGGCGAATAACGTGCGACCTCCACTGTTGGAGGATTCCAATCCGTATCGACCACCCGAACCCATGAATGCCTCTACGGATAACGTGCGACCTCCACTGCTTCAGGATCGAAGTTTCTGGGGGCTGAATCTGACTCAGTTTTTTGGGGCTTTCAACGATAACCTCTTTAAGCAGCTGGTGATGCTGAACCTGCTCGATCAAGCTCGTCAAGGGGGCAAGGACCTGCAGGGACTGGGTTTAATTCTGTTTGCCGTCCCCTTTATTCTCATCTCGGGCTATGCCGGTTTTCTTTCCGATCGCTTCCGCAAGCGCACCATTATTGTGGCCTGCAAAGTAGCGGAGGTGCTGATCATCTTATTGGGAATGATCGGGTTCTGGCTGCACAGCCTCCCGTTTCTGCTGATGGTGCTGTGCCTGATGGGGGTACACAGTGCCTTTTTTGGTCCTTCGAAATATGGCATTTTGCCGGAAATGTTGCGAAACGAGGATCTCCCCCGCGCCAATGGCTTGATGCTGATGGCGACGTTCCTGGCGATTATCTTCGGGTTGACCGCTGCGGGGACCGCCAAGCATTACTTTGGGGAAACACTCTGGCTAGCAAGTATCCCCTGCCTGTTCATCGCTATGGCGGGACTAGCCGCTTCGCTCACCATTCGCCAGACACCGATCGCTCAACCCAACCTGAAATTCGATGTGCAGTCACTGTTGATCGCTCCAGAGACGCGAAAATTGTTGCGTGGGAACCACCAGTTGTTATGGGTCATGATGATGTCGAGCGTTTTTTATTTTGTGGGTGGCACAGTTTATCCTCCCGCGATCAACGCCTTGACAAAAGAACAATTCCATTTTGATAATATGATCGCAGGAATCCTCGCCGCCAGCACTGGTGTGGGGATTGCTGTCGGGTGCGTGATTGCCGGGATCTTGTCGAAGAATCGTGTTCGAGGCGGAATCGTGCGACTAGGGGCATGGGGCCTGACACTGAGCCTGCTCGCGTTGGCACTTCCTGGACCTGGTTGGAATGAAGTCCGCGACGAAATCCGGGCATTACGACTAGCATCCCCCGCAACGCATCACGGACAAACTCTTGAAAAATCCGAGGATCGTCCGCTCGGTGAACTGACTGCCGTGGAACCGGTTGGCGGCAGCGATGCGATCCCACAAACCCCGAGCGATCCCGCCGAAATCCAACGCCTCTATTTTCGCGGGACGATGCTTGGCCCCTGGGGCAGTGCGTTGGCGTTGATCTCGGTCGGCCTGTTCGCGGGATTCTATAGCGTCCCGCTCCAGGTCTACCTCCAATTCCGGGCGCCGAGTGACCAAAAGGGACGGATCATCGGTGCAAATAATCTGTTGAACTGGATTGGAATCGCGTCAGCGGGGGTAGTCTACGGTTCGGGCCGAATCGTGCTTGTGGACTGGCTGTTGCTCCCGTACGCCAGCTTATTTGGCCTGGCTGCGGCACTGATGCTACCCGTGGCTCTGTTCTACCGACCCCCCAATGTGCAGATTGAATCGGCCTCGGAATGACGGAAAACACAACCTATTTCCGCCAATCAACTTAAATTACTCACAGCAATCCTACCTCCCAGCTTGAAAATTCGACACCAAACTGCCAGCATTCCTCCTGGACCGGGTGCGACTCCCCCATCCATCACGAATTGGTTTCGCTGCAACTTTGGAAAATGTGAGGTGGAATGATGCGTCTGTATTTCATGATGGCTTTGCTTGCGTTGGTGTTTCTGGCGAACGGATCGTCTGTTCAGGCGGAATGTCCCCCTTGGCGTCCGTGCGGCCCGGGTAATCCCTGGGGTGGGAACCGCTTGATTCCGCAAGGGTTTCATGGAGCTGATTTCCGTCCTGCCTGTGCCGCTCATGATGCCTGCTATTCGGGGAGCGGAGTTTCCCGCGCAGAATGTGACCGTCAGTTCCTCTGCAACATGCGTGCTGCCTGCGAGTGTTCCTCTCGCCCGAAAGCCTGTTATCGTAAAGCCCGCATGTACTACAATGCCGCACGAATTTTTGGTGGAAGCATGTATCGGTAGGGGTGCAAGAGATCTCGTGAGGCGGGGTTAATCGCCCAAATCACGAACCGCCACGGAATCACAGGTCGGACGACACACGTCATCCGGCCTGTTTTCAGATTCAAGTCTTCTTGAATTCCTGGTAGACTTTTGACGGTTGGTGAACTTTGGTTTCAAGGATGAGACATGTCAGAGCGAATTTTGAGTATTTCTGGCTTGCGCGGCATCATCGGAGACGGGTTAGACCCCGAATACGTCACGCGTTTTGCCGCCGCACTGGGAACCGTAGTGGGTGGGGGAACCGTTGTTTTGTCCCGTGATGGACGATCAACGGGTGAGATGCTGCGACATGCCGTGCTATCAGGATTGATGGCGACCGGTTGCAAAGTGCTCGACTTGGGAATCGCGACCACCCCGACATGTGGCGTGATGGTCACCGCACTCGGAGCGGCGGGGGGTTTGCAGTTAACCGCGAGTCATAATCCCATCGAGTGGAACGGCTTAAAGCCTTTTTCACCTCAGGGATCCGTCTTCAATCAGGCAGCGGGTGAGCGGCTGTTGAGCGTCTTGACGGGAACGCCGGCCTACCGCAAATGGTCGGGGTTGGGATCTGTTGAACTTGTTGCTGACGCGGGTTTTGTGCACCAGCGACGTGTGTTCAATCTGGTCGATGTTGAGACCATTCGAGCCTGCCGATTCAAGGTCGTGCTCGACTGTAACCACGGTTCCGGCAGCGTGCTGGGCCCCTCGTTGCTGCGAGATCTCGGTTGCGAAGTGATCGTGATGGGTGGTGATCCCGACGGGCAATTCGAACACCCAGCCGAACCCTTGCAAGAAAACCTCACCACTTTAGCGACTGCTGTCAGGCTCCATGGTGCCGATGTCGGTTTTGCTCAAGATCCGGATGCCGACCGACTGGCGATCATCGATAATACCGGTCGGTACATTGGTGAAGAACTCACCCTGGGACTCGCTGCTGACCACGTTTTGTCGAGAAAAAAAGGTCCGGTGGTGGTGAACGGTTCCACCAGCCGTGTCACTGCCGATCTGGCCCAAAAGTATGGTTGCCCATTCCATCGATCGCATGTCGGTGAGGCGAATGTCGTCGCAAAGATGCTGGAAGTGGGAGCGATTCTGGGGGGAGAGGGGAATGGCGGCGTGATTGAACCACAGGTGGGGTTCGTTCGCGACAGTTTTGTCAGCATGGCCTATGTGCTGGATGGATTGGCCTTACGCCGTTCCCAAACACATGAACGGACTGGTTCGCCTGACAGTCAGTTGTCCACCTGGGTCGATTCACTTCCCCAATACTCGATTATTAAAGACAAATTGCACTGCCCGCGTGAACGAGTCGATCGCGCTTGTGGTGCATTGCGAACTGCGTATGGGGATGCCCGCGCGACCGAGGGGGACGGATTGCGACTTGATTGGCCCGATCGCTGGGTCCAGGTTCGAGCGAGTAATACCGAGCCGATTATCCGCGTGATCGCAGAAGCTCCCGGCGACCAGGCAGCTCGCAGCCTTTGTGCCGAGGCGGTCTCGTTGGCTCGACAGGCCGTTCAATAACTCCGTTATAACAAACCCGAGGGGTCACTCGCCGACGCCCATCCGTGAACCCAACTCATCGTAACAAAAAGTGTTCCTTGAAGCGGGAATACCCAAGTTGGTGAACCATAAATGTTTCTTGCTTCTGGGAAATTCTGGCAGGGCTGCGAACAATTGGTTGTCAGCCCGTGAGTATGTTGCCAGAATCAATCCAGACGCGCCTTTGCAACAGGCGGGATCGTCCTTTCTGCACATGAATCACTCGTTCCGGGTCAAAAGCAACATGGAAGAGAAAAAACCTTCCACTGCCGATATTCTCGCAAAAATCCGAGCCCAAAAAGCGGCTGCGGCAGCAGCGCAAGTGGAAGCGAATGCTATCACGGCTGAGATCCCCCCGGTCGAACCGGTGGCCGCACCTCCAGTCACTTCGCCGACCGTCACGGCGCCTGTCGCTGCGACCAAACCAGTCGATGCTGGCCCCAAGCCATCATCCACGAGGGACATTATGGCTGCGATTCGAGCTGGCGGCGTCAAGCCTGCTGGCGTTGCCGCCAGTGCTCCTGTGGCGACGTCAGCACCGATATCGCCGGCGCCAATCGTCCCAGCAGCGGCAGCTCCGAAAGCCCAAGTAGCGGCAGTAGCTACTGGCCCGAAGTTGTCGCCCCAGGAGATGCTGCAGAAGATGCGCGAGGCGAAAGCAACTGCAGGTTCTGCTGTCCCACCCGTCGCAGCGGTCGCCAAAGCCGCAGCTCAGGTGGCGGCACCACCCATGCCAGCGAAGCCTGTCGCTGCGGGCAAGGGTGCCAAGCCAACCGCGAAGCAACGAGGGTTAGCTGGGTTAACCACCGTCGCAACTCTCAGCGGTCTCTTCCTGCTCTTGGGGTATTTGACTGACAGCAGTTTACTGTATGGGCTCGGTTTGCTCGCTTGGGCCGCTTTACTCACTCCGTTTGCAGCTGCATGGACCGCAATCGCTGGTATTGGGGGAATCTGGACGCTTGGTACAGCTCGTTTCATGTTTCCCAATGTGCTTGTCGAGCCGCCATCAAAATTTAAGGTTGGGCCGCTTTCGGATTATCCGCTCAACACGGTTTCCAACAAATGGAAAGATCAATTTGGAATTTGGATTGTGCATACGGATCAGTACGAAGGTCGAAATATGATTTTCGCTCTGGCTTCGGTTTGTACGCATCTCGGTTGTACGCCAAATTGGCTGGATGGCGAGCAGAAGTTTAAATGCCCGTGTCATGGCTCGGGTTTTTACATGACGGGGATTAACTTCGAAGGTCCTGCCCCTCGTCCGCTTGAGCGGATGGGGCTGAGAATTGCAGGGGATGGAATGTTAGAAGTGAATAAAAGCGTGAAATATCAAGAGGAAATGGGACAGTGGGCGGATGCCACATCCTATGTTGAAGTTGTTTAGTGTACAGTTGTTTAGTGTACAGTTGTTTAGTGTACAGTTGTTTAGTGTACAGTTGTTTAGTGTACAGTTGTTTAGTGTACAGTTGTTTAGTGTACAGTGGTTTGGGTTAGGTTATTGTTCGGCGTTGGCAGGACTCAGTCGGGGATCGATCGATGTCAGTTGGTGACTATATTCGTGGATCGCAGATCTGGAAGAGCGTATTTCGCCATCCGGCTCCAGTGGACCGCCGAAATCGCGTAGTGGTGATGCTCACCAACTTTTTCTTGCATCTACACCCTGTATCGATTAAGCAGCAAGGGATCGCTCTATCATACACTTGGTGTATGGGTGGGATTACCTTCTTCCTGTTTTTGGTAGAAACCATTACCGGCGTGCTGTTGATGTTCTACTACCGGCCGACACTCGAGTTCGCCTTCAACGACATCTTGGCGCTGCGAGACATCACGACACTCGGAATCATGCGAGAAGTTCATCGTTGGTCTGCTCACTCGATGGTGATTACAGTCTGGCTACATATGTATCGCGTGTTTTTGACTGGTAGTTATAAGCCGCCTCGCGAATTCAACTGGGTAATTGGAGTCCTGTTGCTGGTTTTGACACTACTCTTGTCCTTCACTGGATATTTGCTCCCTTGGGATCAATTGGCGATTTGGGCGATCACAGTTGGGTCAAACATGGCTCGAGCCACCCCGTTTCTGGGATACGAAGGCCCTGGAGCACAGTTGCTGAACATTGGGGGTTATGATCTCATCACCAATGGGAGTGATGCACGATTTCTTTTGTTGGGTAGTCGATTTGTAGGCGAAGCAACACTGAATCGCTTCTACATTTTGCATTGCGTGGCGATACCTCTGGTTGTGTCACTACTGATTGCAGTTCACTTCTGGCGAGTGCGGAAGGATGGCGGAATTAGCCAGCCCTTGTGAGTCGTCAAATCGATCGCTGGCAGGATTTCTGGGAATTGGTGTTCTGGCAAAATTGGTGTTCTGGCAAAATTGACAAAATCGTGTTCTGGCAAACAGGGTTCATTCACCTCGCTGGGTCGCAGATAATTAAGTACTATGATTCATTTAACACATAATCCCGATCTGACATCTTCAGTCATCTATGGCTTAGGGTGGGTCTATTTGTTGATGTTCTTAATGAACGCCGTCTGGGTGAAGCGGAGTTACGCCATTGATGGCAACTGCCAACTCAGCCTTGGAGGAATCCTGGGGAAGGGGCAGCAGATACCCTACGCGACGTTTTGGGCTGTCTACGCCGGAATTTTGTTAATGGTTGCGATCACGCACCTGACCGGTTGGAAGAATCCCCAGCAGTTTTCGTTGCTCATGCCTGAGATATTAAAAGAGCCGATTAATCGCGCGTCGAATCCAGTTGCGTTTTTCGTCGGGTCGACGGCGATTTATGTATTGATGATCGTGCTGCGACGTTGGTGGACCACTCCCACAGCGGGCTGGATCCTGTTGAATCTGTCGTTGCTGTTTCTGGCGTTGAGTGTTACGGATTACGACTTCCGGCAGATTGTCGGTAAGCCAGACAATGTGCCAATTGTCGCGATGCTGTACATCGTCGGTTTCTTCACGTGGCTGTACTTCAAAAAGTCTGTGGACAACGATGACCGTCGTGCTTCAGGACGGCCGCTGTTCGAGCAAGAAAATAGCGAAAAGGTCCTTACGTGGCCGGATCTGGTCTACACGGAACTGGTCTGTATGGTACTGGTCACCGCAGTGCTGATCGCTTGGGGCATTGTATTGCAAGCCCCGCTGGAAGAACCCGCGTCCGCGGCGAAGACTCCAAACCCATCAAAAGCACCTTGGTACTTTCTTGGTTTGCAAGAAATGCTGGTATACTTTGATCCTTGGATGGCCGGTGTCGTGCTGCCGAGTGTGATTCTGGTGGGTTTAATGGCGGTACCGTATATTGACTTCAATAAAATGGGGAACGGTTATTACACTTTCAACGAACGTAAGTTCGCGGTCTCCACGTTTTTGTTCGGATTTCTGCCATTGTGGGTGGCAATGATTGTGTTGGGCACCTTCCTGCGGGGACCAAACTGGAACTTTTTTAGTCCATATGAATTTTGGGATGTGCATAAGTTGGAGTTGTTGAACAACATCAATTTGTCTGAGTTGTTCTGGATCAAGGGGTTGGGACAACCACTCCCCGCTGTTCCCGCTGGCGCATCATTCGCACAGCAGGCACCCATTATTTTGATGCGTGAGTGGCTTGGTCTAGCGGCTGTGGTGTTCTATTTGGTCGCGTTGCCAAACATCATGGCAGCTACGGTTTTTAAATCGTATTTCGTGAGAATGGGTTTTCTTCGGTATATGGTGCTGGCGAACCTGATGCTCATGATGATGTCGCTGCCGATTAAAATGGTTCTCCGCTGGGCGGTGAATCTAAAATACATCGTTGCGATTCCTGAATGGTTCTTCAATATTTGAATTTCGAAATTGTTTGGCGTCATGTGGGTTCGCAATTGGGCGTGCTTTCAGGCGCTGTGATGACACTTAAGGATGGTTCGGTATCATGCCGGCGACCGACGATTATCTTCGCAGTCCAAAACTGATGCATCGTGTCTTTTGCGCGAGCGCAGTCCTCTTGCTTGCTGTCACCGTTTGGATGATGTGGGCCGATTACAATGACGAATGGAGAACATACCAACGTCAGGC
>Ga0114978_10003839_pt1 | contig 12253 bp, 10 predicted proteins | sample S_140212_EF_Meta_FD_87027 | JGI IMG/M metagenome (GOLD analysis project Ga0114978, IMG submission 87027) | Freshwater microbial communities from Lake Simoncouche, Canada to study carbon cycling - S_140212_EF_MetaG | ecosystem: Environmental > Aquatic > Freshwater > Lake | place: Lake...
CCGCAGCGGTTGATCTCTTCCATGATCACCGATGCCTCGGCCATGGACAGGCCCGAGCCGCCGTAGTCGGCGGGAATCAGCGCGGCCATCCATCCAGCCTTTGTCAGCGCATCGACAAATTCTTCCGGATAGGCGCGTTGCTCATCGATCTTGCGGAAGTAATCGTCAGGGTACTGCTTGCACAGTTGCCGGATGGCGTCGCGGATTTCCTGGTACTGGTCGGGTTCGTTCGGCATGTTCAATTCCTTCGGGTCTGTCGGTCAGGCCAGCGTCGCGCTGGCCTCCATGGCCAAATGGCCTTCGGGCGTGCGCGCCCAGAGCTTGATCTGAAGGTCACTCTCGACACGGCCACAAACCTCGAAAGGCGCGGTGTCAAAAATGGGCCTGACAGCACGAAATTCGAAGTGCTCGACCCGGGATTGCGGAAGCTGGCGACGCAACAGGTCGAGCAGCAGCGTCGCAATCAGCGGCCCGTGCACCACGAGACCGGGGTAGCCCTCCACATCGGTGACGTAGCGGCGGTCGTAGTGGATACGGTGGCCATTGAATGTCAGGGCCGAGTAACGCATCAACAGCACGCTGTCAGGATCTATTTGTCGCATCCATGTCGCCCCGTCAGGCGCCGGCAGGCCAGGCGGCGCGGGCTCCCCAGGTTGCGGCATGTTGCGGTAGACGATGTCCTGGCGCTCGGAAATCGCCAGTTGGCCTTCAGCCAGCACTTCATGCAGCACCTTTACGAAAACAAGCGACCCGGTCCGGCCTTCCTTCAACCGGACATCCTCGATTCGCGAGTGGCGGACGATGGCTTGTCCCACGGTGATGGGTCGCTGAAACTCGATCTGGCTGCCGGCCCACATGCGTCGCGGCAACGGCACGGGTGGCAGGAAGCCACCGCGCTTGGCGTGACCGTCGGGGCCGATCTCGGACTGCCGGTGCATCGGCAAGAAGTACAGCCAGTGCCAGCTCGGCGGCACGGGGTCGCCTGCGTTCTGCGGCGCGTCCTCAAGATCCAGCGTGGCGGACAGCGCGCGGAGCGGCGCCGCAGTCACCAAATCGCGGGTCGTCTCTGTGCGGCCCATCCAGCTGCGAAGATGCTCAATGTCCACTGTCATGGCCGTGTCGCCTGGAACTGATTTGCATGATGGAAAGCATCAGCAGTTCCACGAAGCGTCGGCCTCCGTGTCGATGCCGTAGCGCTGGATCGCCTGCGCGCACAGCGAGCGATCGATGCGGCCAGCGCGCGCCAATGCGTCCAGCGTCGCCAGGACCACGTGGTGGCGGTTCACCTCGAAGAAGCTGCGCAGAGCGGCGCGGGTGTCACTGCGTCCGAAGCCGTCGGTGCCCAGCACCGTGAACGGCGCGTCGAAGCTGCCGGCAATCAACTGCGGCCAGGCGCGCACGTAGTCGCTGGCGGCCACCACCGGCGCATCGCCCGCCAAGCAGCGGCCCACGTGGCTCTGGCGCTGCGGCTGATCGGGATGCAGGCGGTTGAAACGCTCCACCTCGCGGGCCTCGCGGGCGAGCTCGCTGAAGCTGGTGGCGCTCCATACCTCGCTGGCAATCTGCCAGTCATCGCGCAGCAGCTCCGCCGCAGCGATGACTTCGCGCAAGATCGTGCCCGACCCCAACAGGCGCACCGGCGCACCGGCAACCGGCTTGTCCACCGCCATGTCGGCCCAGCGGTACATGCCGCGGATCACGTCTTGCTCCGCGCCCGCGGGCAAGGAAGGCTGGGCGTAGTTCTCGTTCATCAACGTGACGTAGTAGAAGACGTCGCGTTGATCTTCGAGCATCTGCCGCATGCCATGGTCCAGAATCACGGCGAATTCACCGGCAAAGCAAGGGTCGTAGGCACGGCAGTTCGGAATCTGCGCTGCCTGCACGAGACTGGAGCCATCCTGGTGCTGCAGTCCCTCACCGCCCAGCGTGGTGCGTCCGGCGGTGGCCCCCAGCAAGAAACCGCGCGCGCGCTGGTCGGCTGCGGCCCAGATCAGGTCGCCAACGCGCTGGAAGCCAAACATCGAGTAATAGATGTAGAACGGCATCATCGGCAGGCCGTGCACGCTATAGCTGGTGGCCGCTGCAGTCCAGCTGCTCAGAGCGCCCGCTTCACTGATGCCCTCTTCGAGGATCTGGCCGTTGGTTGCCTCGCGGTAGCTCATCAGCGAGCCGATGTCCTCCGGCTCGTAGTTCTGGCCCGAGAAGGAATAGATGCCGATCTGCTTAAACAGGTTGGCCATGCCAAAAGTGCGCGCCTCGTCGGCGACGATAGGCACCACGCGCGGGCCCAGCGTCTTGTCCTTGAGCAGGCCGCCCAGCATGCGCACGAAGGCCATGGTGGTACTCATTTCCTTGCCCGCGGCCTTCAGCGCAAATTCGCCGTACTGCGCCAGCGGCGGCACGGGCAGCGCGTCGGCCTGGCGGCGCCGGCTGGGCAGAGTCCCGCCCAGCGCCGCGCGCCGTGCGTGCAGGTAGCGCATCTCCGGGCTATCGTCGGCAGGTTTGACGAACTCCAGCGCCGCGGCCTGCTCGTCCGTCAACGGCAGGTTAAAGCGATTACGGAAGGCCAGCAGGTCCGTGCGTTCGAGCTTCTTCTGCTGGTGGGTGGTCATCCGGCCCTGGCCCGCGTCGCCCATGCCGTAGCCCTTCTTGGTCTGGGCCAAGATTACGGTGGGCTGTCCGACGGTGTGCGCCGCCGCATGGTATGCGGCGTGGATCTTCACCAGATCGTGGCCACCGCGCTTGAGGCGGTCGATCTGCTCGTCGCTCAGGCCCTGCGCCAGCGCGGCGAGCGCCGGATCCTGCCCGAAGAAGTGTTCGCGGTTGTAGCGGCCGTCCTTGGCCGCGAAGGTCTGGAACTGGCCGTCCACCGTCTGCGAGAAAACGCGCGCCAGTGCGCCGGTGATGTCGCGGGCAAACAGGCCGTCCCAGTCAGAGCCCCACACCAGCTTGATCACACGCCAGCCCGCGCCGGCGAAGAGCGCCTCCAACTCGTCGATGATGCGGCCGTTACCACGCACCGGCCCGTCCAGGCGCTGCAGATTGCAGTTGACGACCCAGGTCAGGTTGTCAAGCTTCTCGCGTGCGGCCAGCGTCAGAGCGCTCATGCTCTCTGGCTCGTCCATCTCGCCGTCGCCGAACACACCCCAGACGCGGCGCGCCTTGGTGTCCAGCAAGCCACGGTGCTGCAGGTAGTGCATGAAGCGCGCGTGGTAGATCGAGCTGATCGGGCCAAGGCCCATCGAGCCGGTGGGGAACTGCCAGAAGTCGGGCATCAGCCAGGGATGCGGATAGCTCGACAACCCGCGCGCACCGGTGGCGCGCGCACCGATTTCTTGCCGATAGTGCGCGACGTCAGATTCGCTCAGACGGCCTTCGAGGAAGGCGCGAGCATAGACGCCCGGTGCCGAGTGCGGCTGGAAAAGCACCAGATCGGCCTGGTCGCCGGCACGGAAGAAGTGGTTGAAGCCGACTTCGAAGAGGTCCGCCGCGCTTGCATAGCTGGCGATGTGGCCACCCAGTTCGCCGTACGCCTGGTTGGCGCGCACGACCATCGCCAGCGCATTCCAACGCATCAGCGAGGCCAGCCGTTCTTCTATCGCGAGATCGCCTGGAAACTCAGGTTGCTGCGAAGGGGAAATCGAGTTGACGTAGGGTGTCCCGCGCGCCGGCTGCCACGCAACGGAAGGATCTCGCGCCAGCGCCGACAGCATGTCCATCAATTCGCGGACACGCGCCGGGCCGGCCGCATGAAGCACTGCGCGTAAGGAATCGCGCCATTCAGCGCTCTCTTGCGGGTCGCTGTCCAGCCCGGCCGATAGGTCGAGATGATGTTGAATGAAAAGGTCGCTCATCGGTTTTAGTCAGGATGACGATTTGGTTTCCGACTCGATGGCGCGCCGAATTTCGACTTTCGACCACAACCGGTCGTGGTGCGCCTGGCAGTTGTTGCCCAACGACCCGATTCCGTTGACGGCGGACCAGTGCTCGAGATAGAAGAGCGCGAAGTCCGCGATGGTCAATTTCTCGAACAGCCAGTCCTTGCCGTTGATCTGGCGTTCTGCCCGATCAAGCCCGGCCTGGAATATACCGAGACCGAACGCCTTGACTGCCGCGTGGTCTGATTCGCTCGGCGAGAACTTTTCGGGCCGGCGAGCCCGCGTGTAGCCTTGCATGTGCACGGTAGACACAAGGTATTCGGTCATTTCCAGCACTCGAATCTCGCCTTCAACATCTGTCGGGATCAACCCCCTGTCGGGATTGGTGCGGGCGATATAGAGCGCGATCACCGGGAACTCGGTCAGGAGTGATCCGTCATCCCTGAGCAGTGCAGGTACTTTTCCCTTGGGATTGATCCGCTTGTAGGCTTCGAACTCGGGCGTTCCCGCACGAGCTGCCTTCTCGAGCTCGAAGGGCTGGCCGATCTCGACAAGCAGGGCGTGTATTCCAATCGAACAGGCACCGGGTAGAAAATACAGTTTCATATAACACTCACTAAGGTTATCGAGGAAGGTTAGCGCGGCGTCTCGCGCAAGAACCGGCATCAGTGTGCTGCTCTGACCGGCTAGCGCCGCGGCCCGTCACGAACAACTGAATTTGCATCGTCTACACGATGAATGTCTCCAGAACACCGATGCCATCCACCCCCGCTTCCACCCGGTCGCCGGGCTTGAGGTACCACGTACGTGGATCTGGCTTGTGGTGCAAGGCCACACCTTCCGGCGTGCCCGTGCTGATCATGTCGCCGGCGACCAGGCCGAACCGCGACCAGAACTCCACCAGCTCCTCAAAGCCGAAGATCAAGTCACGACAATCGGAGTGCTGGCGCAACTCTCCATTGACCTTGAGCCAAAGGACCAGGCCCTTGGGGTCCGGGACTTCGTCTGCCGTGAGGATGTAAGGGCCAAGCGGGCCAAAGCCGGGGAAGTTCTTCCCCAACATGATCATGCTGTTGTGCATCTCGCGGATCTGCCACTCACGGGCTGACAGGTCGTTGAATATGGTGTAGCCGAATATGGCGCTGGCCGGGTCAATGTCGCTGTCCGCATCGATTGCCTTGCCGAGTACCAGCACGATCTCGGCTTCGTAGTCGAAATCGAGCACATCCTTGGGTCGCTTCACCTGGCTCTTGTGCGGGACCAGCGTGCGTCCGAGCTTGATGAAGCCGGTGGGAAAGTCGCTGTGCATCTTACTGGCGCCGGCTGGATTGCCCTTCATCGACTCCAACTTGTGCCGCCCAAAGTTGCGGCCGGCGCTGATCATGGACTTGGGCGGCACCGGGGTGAGCCACTGCACGTCACTCGGATCATCGACCCAGGCGGGGTCCTGGCGATGCGCGGCCCACATCAACAGCTCGCGCGAAGCCTCCATCGCCGGTGTGCCACCTTGGATCAGGCCCATCACGGACGCCGGTGTGGCGGGGCCACCGCGCGCGGCGGCGGCCTTCGCGACATCGACCAGCATCTCAAGGCCCGCCGAGGAGGTGACGATGCCGAGCCGCTCCGGACCGGCGGCAGATTGGTAGCGCGCGACTTTCATGCGTCGGGTTTTTCCAGCAAGGCGGTTCAGTCCGCGGTGGCGCCTGTGCGCTTGACAATGGCCGCATAGGCCACCGTGTCGCTGTCGATCAGGCTGGCAAGCGCGGAAGGCGCCATCGGATAGGGAACAAAGCCGACGGCCTCGAACTTCTCGACAACTTCGGACTGCCTGAGCACATCGTTCAGGCTCTGGTTCAAGGTGTTGACCACGGCCGCGGGCGTGCCCTTCGGTGCCATCAACGCAACCCAGCTGCGCGCCTGGACGCCTTTGGGGCCACCCGACTCTTCCACTGTCGGAACATTGGGCAAACTGGCTGACCGAGTTTCATCCGCTATGGCAATGAAACGGACCTTGCCGGCCCTGAGCAGCGGGCCGGCGGTGGCCAAGGTGCTCATTGTCCAGTCAATCTCGCCGTTGGACACGGCAATGTTGAGCTGCGAGACCTCCTTGTAGGCCACGTGGATCATCCGCGTTCCGCTGACTGCTGCAAGCTGTGCAGCGCCCAGGTGCGGCGGGCTGCCGACCGCGGTAGAACCATAGGTGACCTTGTCCGGCGTGGCGGCGGCGGCAATCAGGTCCTTCACCGTGCGAATCGGGCTGTTGGCACCCACCATGATGAAGAACGAGGTGCGGAACATGCCGCCTACGGGGACGAAGTCGATCTTCGGGTCATAAGGCAGCTTTTTGAACAAGGAGGGGCTGATGGCAAGATGACCCACATCAGCCAGAAAAAGGTCGTGTCCTGTTGGCGCCGCCTGTTTCGCGGCCGTGGCAGCCAGGAAACCACTGCCGCCTGGCCGAGGATCAACCACGACGGGCTGCTTCCAGATGGCGGACAGCTTCTCCGCGACGATCCGGGTCAATGCATCGGGCCCGCTACCTGCGGAAAATGGGGAAATGATGCGCACTGGCTGCGTCGGGAAGGTCTGCGCCCAGCACAGCGGTGCGGCCAGACCGAGGCCAATGCCCGCGGCCAGAAAGGCAAGTGATCGTCGTTTCATTATTGCGTCTCAAGAAATTTCAATAACACCAAGAAACAGTGATGCTTCGCGGTTGGACGCTCATGGTGATGTCACCACGGCAGCTGAATTTCCGAGCCGCGACAGGAGATGCTTCAGAAGTTGCACTTCGCTCGGGTCCAAACTGCCTTGGACATCGGCCTCGCTCGACTTCCGTATCGCGACAAGTTCCATGACAGAAAGGCGGCCCTCGCGGGTCAGCCTGACCTTTGCCTGGCCATCCGTGGAATCGTCCTCGCGGAGCAACCCACGCGCAATGAGCTTCTGGACGATCGCACCGGAAATCGCTTGGCCGCGGAATTTCTCACTGCGCGCCACGATCTCGGGCACGCACAGACCGTCCTCCCTGCCAACGATGCTGAGCACGGCGTATTCCTCAGCCGTCCAGCCGTCGCTTGCAAGCTTTTCGACAACGGCCTGCCGTGTCCGCAAGTAAGCGTTGGAGACTTGGTAGAGCAAATCATCTGATGACAGATTGCTGAGCGCATCTGCCCGCTCCACCGCTGCCGCGATCTGCTTGGGAAGCAACATGCCATATCGCCCGCCGTGAAAGACCAGCGGCTTGCGAGCGGAGTGGCTGAAATCGACAATTTCTCCGACGAAGATGACGTGATCGCCGCCCTCGTACTGGTAAGCCAGTTTGCAGGCGAAGCGGGCCATGCAGTCCGGCAGCATCGGAATACCGTCAGGCCCGCGTTCGAGTGCAAGACCGCCAAATCGGTCAATGCCTTTGCTTGCAAACTGCGTCGACAGCGTTTCCTGATCGGCAGAGAGGATATGCACCGCGAAATACGCGCTGCTGCGGAAAGCTTCAATGCTCATGGATGTTCGCGCAAGGCTCCAGAGAACCATGGGCGGATCAAGCGACACCGAGGAGAAGCTGTTCGCCGTCAAACCGATGTCCGCGCCAGACGGCGCAGTCGTGGTGACAATCGTCACGCCGGTGGCGAAAGAGCCGAACGCGTCGCGCAACGCGCGGCCGTTGGCGTTTGCGCCTGGCTTGACAGCGGCGCTGCTCAGCTCGGTGCTGTTCGATGTCTGTGATGTCATCTCGAAGCCCTCAAGAACCAGCCTTGGCGAGTGCCTTTTCCGCGAGGTAGCGCTCGAGCGACATCAGCGGGCCGCGCTTGCCTTCCAGTTCCGCGACCGGAACGCCGGTGAAATGGGTCGCCTCGGTGAACCAGCATTCCTGGGGCGGCAAACCCCAGCGTATTGACAGGCCGGGCTTGCGCACGTCCCAGCCAACAGGTTCCACCTCGATATCGATAAGCTGATAGTGATCACAGAACAACTCGACCCGATGGCCATCGGGATCCCGAAGGTAGACGAAAAGCACACCGCACGGCCCATGCCGGCCGGGCCCACGCTCCACCGCGTCACCGTAACCCATGCTGCCTGCGATGTCGCAAGCGCGCAGGATGCTGTGTGCATCGGCAACCGTGTAGGCGAAATGATGCAAACGCGGGCCGGGATTTTCCAGGAAGACGATGTCTTGCGTGCCAGGCTTGCGGAACATGAACGTTGCGATCAGTTTCTCATCGAGCGCCATGTACTCCGAAATGCGAAAACCCATTTCTGCATAGAAGTCGGTCTGGGCCTGCACGTCCGTCACTGGCACCTGGTAATGGTCGAACCGCATGGCGGCGCCGCCCTTGAACAGTTCGAACTCTGTGTACAGACGGGGTTTCGTCGTCATCGTGGCGCAAAAGTGCACCGGCGTGCCAGCAGGGTCGCGCACGCTGAGCGTTCGGCCCTGGTGCGGCACCTCGATCCAACTCGCAGGCAGGCCTTTCCCCTTGAAGAAGTGTGCGGCCTTTTCCAGTTCTTCCTCCGTCAGGACCCGCATGCCGATGGCTTCACATTCCGTCGCGTCACGGCGTTTGATCACCAGGCTGTGGTGGCAGACCTCTTCCAGTCCGCGAAAGTAGAGGGTGTCGGCATCGCGGTCGCTCAAGACCAACCCTACGACGCGCTCGTAAAACTCCCGGCTTGCCTCCAGGTCGCGCGAGGTCAGGACGACGTGGCTTGTCCGCGTGATGTTGAAGGGCGGGTAGTAGACGGGGTTGGGCAGCGGCATGGCGGGTTTCCTTGTGTCTGTCTAGAGTCGAACGAACGTGGCGGGATCGCCAAGGTCGAGAGGACCAGTCAGCCGACCGGTCATGTTGTACCAACCAATGCTGAACAGAAGCGCGACGCTTTGCTGACTGCCAAGTTCGCGGTGAACGGCATCCCAAACCTCGGAACTGACCTGCGCCGGCGCGCGCGTGGCATCCCTTGCCAGGCGAAGGACGGCCTTTTCGAGATCGGAGAAAACCTCGCTCTTCTCGAAATCCCAAAGCGCCAGCATCTTTTCCTTTGGCACACCTTCCTTGATGGCCCGATTCCAATGCGGGTCGTGCTCGTAGCTGGTGCCCATCGTCTGGCAGGTCATCACGATCGCCATCTCGCGCAGTTTGGGATCGATGCCGCAGCCCTTGCGAACAGCATCGGCCATGGGAATGAAGGCTTCGAGGATTTCCGGGCAAGTGGCAATGGCCCGGAAGATCTCGGCGTTCGGGGCGTGACCGCGCTTGGCATGAATCAGCGCGAATGCCTCTGGTTCATCGGCTTGTGTTGGAAGAGGAATGCGAGCCATGCCGGTCTTCGTCAGGCAGCCTGCGAGATGCCGCCGTTGATGCGTTCTTCCCATTCGCCATTGCGATCGAGGAAAGCCCAGACACGGTCCTGTGCTTCGCGGGCGCTTGGATAGCGCTCAGCCCGAATCTGTGCGTTGCGCCACGGATCACCCGAGAAGAATTTTTCGTAGAGGTTTTGCCGCCCGGCGAACGAAGAGCAAGATGCATCCCAGGCAAGACGCATCAGCTGCATCTTGCGTTCGGCCGGGATGTCGGCCCCCGCGCAGTAGCGTTCGATGGCCGGGCCGGATTCGCTGTGCAGGTCCTCCATGGTGGGCGCCACGACCACGTTTCCGGCGGCCAGGAACTGCAGGATTTCCAGCGCTCGCGAGTGCATCGCCGGATATTGCGCACGCACCACATTGAGCGGTTGCTCATAAGGCACGACAGTGCCGCCGGGCCCCGGAACGCAATCGATTTCGGCAACGCGGACCATGCCGCGCAAGATTTCGACGAAAGCCACCAGTTCCGACAGCATGCCCATCACCTGAGGAAACCTGCTGTGGTTCACGTCCGCCAGGTTGTAGGCGATCCCCAGCAGGAATTCCATCTTCGCCAGGGAGCGAGTCGCAGACTGGTGCGAGCCATGCGGGCCGAAGGGCGACTTCATCGCCGACTCCACCGCCTTGATGCTGCGGTACATGAAAACGCGCTCCCATGGAATGAACGCGTTGTCGAACCAGATTACGGCGTCCATCTCGTCCATCCGGGCCGAGAGCGGGTCATTGGCGAAGTGGCCTTTCGTAGGAAGCGAAGGCCGGCAGATCAACTTCATGCCGGGCGTGTCCATGCGGGCGGCAAAGCCGACTGCATAGGCCTCGGCGTCATCCACCAGCGGAAATTTCGCTGCCGCAGGCATGATGAGAACTTCATTGGCCAGCGGGCCTAAAGTTGCGACCGAACGCGCGCCCGAAACGTAGATTCCTGCATCGGACTCCCGAACGACCCGCATCACCATGTCGCCGGGTTGCTCGAACATCTGCTTGCGCTTGTCGATGTCCGGCGACACCAGCGAGTGGGTCAGCGCGAGGTCGTTTTCCCGGATGAACTCGTGGTAGTTGACGATGTTCCGCCCGAACTCTTCGCCGCCGACCGCAAACAGTTCATGTGCCGATGCATGGGCACTGACCATCACGTTCAGGAAGTCGGGGGTGCGGCCCATCATGCCCCCCACCCTGTCCATCCAGGCTTTCATCATGTCGCGTCGGCGGCGCAGGTCGTCGGCGGAGCGCGGCTGGATGAAGGACAGGCCCACGCGCACCCCTGATGACGGTGACGCGAAAGTCATCTTGTCCGACAGGGCGGGCTCGCACTGCATATCGTAAAGATCGGCGATGGATTGGATCGCCCCACGGAAGCGGCGGTCCACCGTCACATCCTTGACGCGCTCTCCGTCAATCCAGACGGAACGGCCGTCCCGCAGGGATGCAATGTACTCAGCCCCATTGCGCACACCGTTCCGGGCGCCGTACGTGGCGGTTGATTCGATCTGTGTGTTGCTATTGGTGTTCATGGCGCCGTTTGTCTCCGGAATTTCACTGAATATTTGCTACTTCAGCGCCGATTGTGGAAGCGTGAGCGCTATTTGTGAAATACTGTTTGAACCTATCCGCTAGACGTCAAAGAGCTAACCATGGAACTCCGACAACTTCGTTACTTTCTCGGTGTCTGCGAGGCTGGCAGTTTTCTCAAGGCTTCCGCTCGCCTTCACATAGCGCAGCCGGCGCTGGGGCAGCAGATGTCCGCGCTCGAAGACGAACTCGGCGTACGCCTGTTGCTACGCTCCAGCAAGGGCGTGACCCTGACCTCGGCGGGTAAGACCTTCCTCGAGCACGCAAGGCTCGTGCTGGCAGATGTGGAGCGCGCCTCGCTGGCCGTGCGCGAAGCGGGATCCGTACCAAGCGGTAATGTGGCGATCGGGCTACCCGCCACCGTGGCGCCCGGTGCGACTCTGCCCATCCTTCTTGCCTGCCGCGAGCGGTTGCCCCAAGTCCGCCTAAAAATCGTCGAAGCCTATAGCGACTTCCTGAAGGAATGGCTCCAGTCCGGACGCCTGGATGTCGCGATACTGTTCGGCGACAAGCCCGAGAGCGGCCTGACCAAACGCGAACTGCTCGATGAGCAATTGGTCTTTGTGACCAGCGCGAGCGCGACTGCACTTCCCAAGAAGCTTTCTCTCCAACGGGTCGCCCAGTGGCCCCTGGTCTTGCCGAGCAGTGAGCATGGCTTGAGGCGGATCATCGAAGGCGCCTATGCGCCGCTGGGTCTGAAACTCGACGTGGTGGCCGAGATCGATTCGCTGTCGAGCGTCAAGAAAGCGACGGAAGCGGGAATCGGCAGCACCATTCTTCCGCTGGTTTCGGTCGCCGAGGAGATCGCAGCAGGCAAGCTGCAGGCTTCACGAATCGCGAGCGACCTGATGTCGGACCGCCTGGTCTGCGCGACCAACGTCACGCGGCCTTCGACGCCTGCCAGCAGTGCCGTCTTTGCACTGGTGCAGGAGGTCATCCATGAGATGGTGGCTTCCAAATCCTGGCCGGGCCACAGCATGTTCAACCGACCGGCCAGGTCCTAACCGACTTTCATCATGCCGCCGTCGACGGCCAGCAATTGACCGGTCATGAACTGCGCATCGTCGCTCGTCAGAAACAAGATCGGTCCGACGATATCGTGCGGTACAGCCATTCTCTTGAAGGCTTGTTGATTCACGATGCCATTGCGTATCGCGTCGGGCAAATGGCTGGTGCCAGGTGTCGCGGTCAGCGCAGGTGCGACGGCATTGACGGTAATGAAATCCTTGCCCAGATCGTTGGCAAGCCCTCGCGTGAATCCAATGATCCCCATCTTGGTTGCCATGTAGTGGCTGACGCCGGTGGCGTTGGTGACGATGGACGTCGACGAGAGATTGACGATACGCCCCCATTTGTTCTTGCGCATCATCGGCACGAATACCTTCGCGCTCAGGAATAGGCTGTCCAGGTTGATTTCGAAAGTCCGACGCCAGGTTTTGAAATCCAGATC
>Ga0114978_10003840_pt1 | contig 12246 bp, 13 predicted proteins | sample S_140212_EF_Meta_FD_87027 | JGI IMG/M metagenome (GOLD analysis project Ga0114978, IMG submission 87027) | Freshwater microbial communities from Lake Simoncouche, Canada to study carbon cycling - S_140212_EF_MetaG | ecosystem: Environmental > Aquatic > Freshwater > Lake | place: Lake...
GCATTATAGTTACAGTATCCTTTGCAATACTAATATACTCTATATTTGTTAGCGCTTGTGTTTCTCCTTCTCCTTCTCCTTCTTCTGCAAAAGAACCATTTACAAATCTACCAAACGCCTCAACCCTGCCGCAGATTCCTAGACTACCTAAGGTGCCTGGAGTCACTGCAGCCCAAGCAACGCCTCTCAAAAAACCTAATACCCAAGTCGCGGATCTACCAAGAGCCCCCCTGAATAATCTAGCAGAGAATAATTCCCTCCCGTATAACGATCCCGCCCTAGAAAAAGGCACCGCAAAAATGCTCCTTGAGCTAAAAAGCGACATGGACGGATTTGCAGCTTCCGAACTGCCTGGCCTAGTCTCCGTCGGCAGCAACGATCCCTCTATAACACTCCCTCTTACAAGATTCAGAGGTGATTATCAACGCGTAAAAGATGAGGTTTTGGTGATAGGCGCGAATCCAGGACTTCAGCCTCATATGACCATAGAAGATATTGAGATAATGGCGGCGAATTTAAGATTTCTGCAGAGATCCTATCGCACTTATTCCGATAATCAAATGCTCCCCGCACCTACTACAGAGCTATCAAAGGTTGCTTCCAATGAAAGAGAAGGATTCCAATCACAGGGAGGGGGAGAAAGAGAAATCCCTTACGAACCGATGATTACTCCTGCGCAGCTACAAATACTGAGTCAAAAGGTGGCCCTGGAAATCGGCCGACTCCTGTCCAGCGGCACAGTAGACCCTGTTTTACAAGCGAGAGCGGGCATTTTTACAAAAATTCGTCAGAGTCTTGATGATATGATCGTTCGCGTCAATAATGGCTCGCTTGCGCCGTCAGATATTCCAATTAAGGTGAAGGATTATGAGAATTTCTTGCCCGCCCTCGGCTCCTCAGGCCCCATCAGCAACCTTTTTACACCTGTTACTGTGTATTCTTCTTCCTCTGGGACACAAGAAAAGCCCCAGATTGATGTACGCGCGGCACCTGTAATTGATGCGCCAAGAGGAGAATTTGAACAAACCATTTCAACTCTTGATAACAAGACTCCAGGATTTAACTGGAAAAGAAGAGCCGAAGAAATAACCGAGAATATTCGTCGTGCTGAGATGAATCCTGACGATTTTGGATGCATGAAGAGGGGAGTTCAGGTGAGCAAGGATTTTAGTTGGCGCGGTCACACAAAAATGGTCTGTTCTCGTTTATCTACAGCGCTTGATCCTGGAATCCCTGAACAAATGGGATGTCCTCCGGTTTCTTGGAAGGGCTGGAGATTATAATTACACAAGTTAGAAGGGGGGATGAAATCATTTATTCCTTTAAAGATAACACCTCAGATATTATTGGCCCTCGCGGTTTTAATATTAGGCGTGGGTTTCGGCCTCGGAAAATACGTGGGCGGACGCTCATTGTCTGAAGGATTTATGACGGGTGTTCCAGAGTGTTCTGCGTGCAATAAACCAGAGCCAGCGTGTGCATGCAAGGCCAAGGGAATCGCGCGTCTCATATGCCCAGCTTGCAAAGAGCCTGATCTAAGCAAGTATGTGTTAAAGACAAGTATCCCTCCATGCCAGGCGATGCCTGATATGACGAACTATATGTTAAAGACAGAGTGCCCCCCTGTTCCCGATCTCAGCAAATATGTGTTAAAGAGTAGCATCCCCAAGCAGCAGCCGGTCATCATTGATAATTCTGCGTGCAAGAAGGATGTGGGTGAATGCCCTCCATGCCCGCGTGCGAGATGCCCAACGGTCACTTGCCCACCGCAGGTCTCATGCCCTGCACCAGAGCCGTGCCCGCGTACGGTGTGCCCTACGACGAAGGTGAAGTGTAAGACCGAGGCTTCTTCTGATGATACGGTGCGTCCATTCTTGGCTCCGTTGAACATGAGCCATTTTGGGATGGGCATGTAACCGCCGAAATGTAACCGCCAAAAAGTGAATTTTCCCTAGGGCGTCTATGGAAAGTCCTAAAAGAAATGGCTTCTATGTTGCAGACAGTTGATGTGCAGTTTCCAAATAGTTCTTTAGTATTCAATACTCTAGAACTAGTTCCTGTAAATCCGAATCCTTATACATGCGCAATCAAGACGGATCACTCAGTTATCTCATGGCACGATGATGGTACCGTGACTGAGAAGATGGCAGATGGCACTCTAAAGGTCTGGTTTGCCAAGCCCACTCTTGCCGATGCAATTCATTCCAATCCTATGGAAAAGGGCTCCTACTTTAAGTTCAACTCAGACGGTTCAGTGGAGGCATATTGGTATTCCACCTGCTATTACTGGTCTGCACCCAAGGATGCGCCGCCTGTACAGGGTACACCTGTGTATCAGTGCAGTGAGTGTACAGCCGAGTCTCCAACCCGATTTGATAAGGACATGTGCGACGCGTGTATGGACGCTATTTACAGAGATTATTATCGTTATGGATATTAAATGGATACTCGTTTCTGGGGTCCTTCTGGGTGGCGACTTCTACATTTAATTACCTTCACATACACCCCTTCAAACAAGGCGATTGAAAAGGTTTTTACTACTCTCCCGTTCGTGCTCCCCTGCAAATTCTGCAGAAATTCATTAGCGGAATACATGGAAGAAGATCCCCTCAAACCCGCGCTAGAATCGCGGGTTTCTCTCACTCGCTGGCTTTGGAGAATACACAATAAGGTCAATGATAAACTGTGTAAGCAAGGACTCCTTTCCGAACACAATCCACCCTTTGACACAGTCAAAAAAGTATATCAAGAGAGAGTTGATGCGGGTTGCATTAAGACAGAGTTTGAAGGGTGGGAGTTTCTCTTTAGCATCGCGGAAAATCATCCTTTTTCACGGAGTTCTAAGCATTCCTTGCCTATGGAAGGCTGCCCTGTTAACAAACTTCTTTGTTTGGAAGAAAAGAATAAATGGAATATTCTTACGCCTGAGGAACGATTTGAGTTCTATGAAGAATTCTGGGAGAATATAGGAAAGGCGTTGCCCTTTCAAGAGTGGATAGACGCATGGAAATCTGCGGAGATGCGTTTGAATACCATAGGTAATAGACGCTCTTTAATCAAAGAACTTTGGAGAATCCGTTGCAGCATGGAGAAGAATCTGGAACTTGTCAATCGTGACAAATTTCAGAGCCTGTGTAAAAGGATACGCGCGCATCGTAGTGGATGTGGCAAGAAGCCGCGTGCACGGACTTGTAGGAAGGGGTCTTCGGAGAAGGAGAAAAAGAATAAGACATTGAAAATTACTAAGCTTTCCTAGACTTTCTTGACTTTCTTGACTTCTTGGACTTTCTGGACTTTCTGGACTTTCTTGAATTCATTGCATTTGCAGAACTGTTAACGCCATTGTCAGCCAAGCCATTGCCGTTAACTCTTGTACGCTTTGGAGGCTTTAGAGAAAGAAGAGCGCCTGCTGCATTTTCTGCATTTGCTGCATTTGCATTTCTGTTATTAGGCGCAACAACTGTGCCAGTGTTAGCATTTGTATTGTTAACTCTTGCACTATTAACTCTTGTATTATTAACCCTTGCATTAGTAAGTCTTGTATTGCTTACATTGCGATTTTTTCTCTTTAGAGTTAAACGCTGTGCAGCAGTCGCAGCCGCCGCGGCCGCCGCAGCTGCTGCAGCAGAAGCATTCACAGCTTTTCCATAAAACCAAGAACCCGCAGCAGATGCTGCAGAAGCAGCGCCAGAAGCTGCAGAAGCTGCATTTCCTCTTAAGTTACGAGCAACCTGATTTAATGCGGCTGAAGGCTTCTGAAGAGCGCATGTTCTCGCCTGCATATCTTCAGCCCTTACTGACTCTGCAACGTCATTGCCAAACCCTACAATTCCATCCTTTTGAGCAATACCCATTACTGAATTTGTAACTTGCATAGTTCTCGCATCCGCAGCCCTTAATGCAGAGTCAAACGCAGCTCTCTTTGCAGCATCTGACACATCTAGTGTTGGAGGCTTTCCTGGTACAGACGGTCTGATAAAGTTATAACGTGTTTCAGACCTAATAATAGCATTCACAGCGTCCCATATAGGTGCAATGTCCTGATGTGCTCCAAGAGATCTCTGGGAAGTTAGGCGCGACGCAACTCCCATTTGAGTGAGTCCTACTACGGCACGGGCCGTAGCAGATTGCTGTTCATCTGCAGCCGCTAAATAGCGTACTAGAGTGTCAAAGAATATGTTTTTTATTTCTGGCGGAACTTCAACAGATCTTTTCTGATAATTCTCATAATTAAATAAGCAAATGACCAGCTGTAAGACAAGGCGATACTTAAGATTTCCAGCCCGCATGGCATTTAGCGCAGGCTTTCCTGCAACTGCACTTAGTGATGCATCTTGTACAATCGCATCAAGAAAGGGTGCCGATTCATAACGACCAGATCTGAGGGCCTCAATTATTTCTTCTATTGAAAGGACTTTGGGAGGAGAAGCAGTTGCCCATGTGTATGCTGATGCTGCAACACCAACAGAGCGATTTCTTGCAGCCTTAGCAAGCCCAGATACACTGGCTGCAGCAACCTTAGAACGAACTGCAAGCCATCCAGGAATGCAGAGTAGGGCTCCAACCGCAGATTGTATTACACTCTTAGGAGCATTTGTCTGTGCAGACCCATTCGCTACATTGGTAACGTTAGGCCCAGCCGATGTACTTGCATAGGATTTAAATGGATTTTTGTTTGGTACCGCATATGCATTTGCAGAAGTATTAGGTGCATACTCTCCATAGTCTCCATTCCCTGCATTTCCTGCATTTCCTGCATTTCCTGCATTCCCTGCATTGTAAGTGTAATCATTTCCAGGAAGATACGGTGGCGTACCAGAACCATTATTCGCCATCCTTCTATTTATCTCACTCCAAAATAAATGGAGGCATGGATGATGCTTATTATTATTATGTTACTAGCATCCCTCACATATATCGGCAACATTATACAAGATAAACTAAAGAACCCTTATCTTACTGCATCTGCCACTGCATCTGCCACTGCATCTGCAGAAGAAGGCTTTGAAAACGGGGCCGAATCCATACCAGGTTCCTATCCTGAGTCAAAGGGATTGATCCGATGGCTTGATAACGCAGAACTCTACGACAGCTTTTACGCATCAGTCTACGACCAGCTCACCCAAGGATCTGTACGCACACAGGCCGAGGTCGGTCTCCTGCTGCACGAATGGACGAAGCGGGGCGAAGATATTAAGACCTTTGAAGTGCTAGATGCCGGATGTGGTACTGGAATCGCCACCGTGAGCTTTGCTAAGATGAACGTGAAAAAGTCGGTCGGCTTTGACAAATCCGAGGCCATGTTGAATCAGGCGAGAACAAAGACACTTCCCCAGACAACACTTCTAGATGAACAAAAGGCGCTGATTGAATGGCGCAAGGGAGATTTGATAGATCCTTCCGCTGTAAACGGAGGAGAGTTCACACACGCGACCTTACTCTATTTCACAATTTACTACGTGCCCGATAAAGAATTAGTCTTCCGGAATCTCTTTTTCTGGGTGAAACCTGGCGGAAAGCTCGCAGTCCATGTTGTGAATAAGCACAAGTTTGACCCCATGTTAGAGGCAGCAACCCCATGGATTGGCTTCTCGCTTCAAAAATATAGCAAGGAACGTGTCACACGCAGTGAAGTAGATTTCAATAAATTCAAGTATGTGGGCGAATTTGACCTACATGACCCTGCCGCCGAGTTCAGAGAGACCTTCAGATTTGCCGACCAGACAGTCAGACGTCAAAGACATAGTTTCATGATGGACGATATCAATAAAATCGTGGGAATGGCGGTGGCGGCTGGCTGGAAGTATGATGGCTTCGTGGATCTCACCCCCGTTCAATTTGAATACGCCTTTCACTTACATTTTACGCATCCCTAGTAGCGTAGGATAAATGCACGATATCTTTCAAAAGGGCCTCGTCCGTGGGTCTGCTAAGATGCCCTATGACCCAGAAAAGGCATATTTTTTCGTAGAGCATCCCTCTTTCACACCATCAGGCGGCAAGGAAGGATGGCGCGTTTATCTCAGAGCGTGCTGCTTTATTCATGAGAAAGAGAAACCGGAACAAGGCCAATGCATAGACTTCACGAAATTCCTAGTGGTGAAGCGCACGGGGAAGCCGGCCAATGGTCGTGAATGGGAACCGCCAAAGGGCCAGATGGAGGGTAAGGATGGACTGGCTCACCCTCGGACCTCGTTGGTGAATATTCTTCGCGATAATATCAAGCGTGAAATATATGAAGAGGCTCGTGTAAAGACAGTGATCGGGCTAGAATATACTGGCCTGGTGTTTGAGGGGAAGGAGAATGATTATCCTCCGAATACCTTCTTTCAATATCACATATTTCGTGCACAGGTCGCTGAGAAGGAATGGATGAGAGCTGCAGCAGAACTTGATTGGTGCAGAGCACACCCTCTAGCACATGCGCGTATGTCACGGGATAAGAGAGAGAAGGATGCACTTGCATGGTATTCTCCCTCTGAAACAAGAATGATGGGCCGATGGTCACCAAAAATAGTGGTTATGTACCTCAAGAACCAAAGGTTCTAACCGGAATTGCCGAAAGCATATGGCTTAGAAGCAGTCCCTAGGACCATTCCCTAGGATTTCTAGATACCCGCCGCTCTTTCTGAAATTCAATTTCTTCCTGGTAGCGTTCCATGGCGGTTTTTCGGTGGAATACCTTCTTTAGAAGAGCACGTAAATATATAACCCATGTTTTGCTCTTTCTGAGTCGCTTCTTTTCTTCCTTATCCTTATATTCAGTAAGAGTTTCTTCTATAATCTGATAGGGACGTGTATTCAGATAGAAGGTGGTTCTGTAACACGAATTCACATATATATGAAAGGCTGGAAGACGAGTAATAACCATACGATCTTCGGTGTATTTACTTGAATTGTATTCTCTGGTGATGAAGTTTATATTTTCACCATGAGCATAATCACGAATCTTAATAATATCCTTGTTCTTATCTGATAAACAATCAACTACACATTTCACTGTAATTGGATATTTATCCTTTTGGGGAACAGGTTCATTTTGCAAAAGAAAGATGGGATTCTCCATTTTGCGGTACACACTTTCACGTGGGAAGCCACATCATTTTTTATTTTTTCTTGTACCCCTTGCATTATTTAAATAAGAAGTATTCTTTAAGGTGTGGCGAGTATTGAAAGCCTTTATTGTCTTAAGATTTATCTTATATTCAGAAATGAGGTGCTTTAAAACCCGCACAACTGAGTCATGCGTGCGAAGAAACTCTTCCTTCTTCCACGAATACTTTTTGTCATTCGCTAATTCAAAAAGTGCATCACGTAAATGCATCATACTATTTACTGTACTCATCGCATACGCATACTGTAGATCCTTATCCTCAACTGAAGCAATACGGCCGACGTGTTCTAGTTCGGCATTCGCCCACGCAAGAACTCCACTCATTGTAGCATGATATTTCTTATCAGCCATCTTTCTATTTGAGATATTAGAGAAAATCTCAACCTCTCTGGAACCCAGCCTTTCTTGCTAAGACTTCCTTCGTAATTGAATCGGCGCGTTCATTCAATTCTCGCGGAACTTGGCGAATCGCGATCCAATCAAACGCCGTCTCGTCCATCATAGCCGCCTGTATCTCAGACCACCAGACCTTGAGATTCTTATCACTCACCTTGTATTTCCCAGTCTGTTGGAAGATAATGAGCTCAGAATCACCCTCAATGAGTAATTCACGCGCACCACGCGTCGCAGCGATTTTCAAGCCAAGCAAGAGACCCTGAACCTCGGCGATATTATTCGTCGCCTTTCCCAAATACTTGCCGCTCTCAAAGACAGGATTTCGCCGTCCATCAATGCCCTGCGGGCTCCATAGTACCGCTCCAGAAGATGCGGGTCCAGGATTGGGATTTGCCGCGCCGTCAAATTGTAGAAGCCATGCGGCCTCGGAGCGGTCTGATTCGCCGACCAGTAAAGAATAAGCCCCTTTTACACCGACCTTGGGAAGCTTGGGATATTTGTATAGAAGACGTGAACCATCTTTTGCCATAGGCTGGACCATTGGAATTATTTCCTGCTCATCAATTGGGAATAACTTTGTGACAGGCTGTTCCTTTGGCAAAGGCATCTCAGAACTAGTACTCGGCGAATCCAAGATATTCACAAAGTGCGCGGCCTTTTTTACAGGACCTACAAGTGCTGTAGGTTCTGTAGGACCTGTAGGATCTGTAGTCCCCGCGGATCCTGCAGCTTCTGTGCCAAAGGGATTGAAGAAGCTTTCTGAAGCAGAAGATGCAGATGCAGAACCTTTCTTATTAATTGTAAATCCTGCAAATTTATCAAGCCGCATGTTTATTTAACCGTTATACTTATTTATCGTCAATTTTACGTGCATTTGGCAATTCATCCGTCCAAGTCATTAACATAATGGAAATGAAGGAGAGTCCCACTCCTAACATCTTAGTTCTACTAATTTTCTCTTTAAAGAAATACAATCCTTCTATAGTCACAAGAACATCGCTCAAAACATCCCATAGTAGATTCATCACAGTCATACTTTCAATATCAAGAGCTTTAAGAAAAACCCACGGTTGCATAGCGTAAACTAAGGTCGGTAAAAAAATCAGGCTTTTGTGTATCCAGCCAAGATTGATTGCTTTTAGAATTCCCATCATAAATACATCAACAGAGGCCATGTATGTGCCGTATATAAGCGGACCAGCAGAGAAGCCCATCTAAATCTCCTAAATAATATCAATCTTCTTAGCGACAACAGAAGTACTCATGTGCTTCAAGAGATTTTTTGACTGCTCTTCCTTATAATCATAGGCGCACGAATGCATCTCAGAAGGACGGTGCGCGCTGCAGAACTTCTTATCACACCTGCACGCAAATGCCGATAGGCTGAGCTTCACCTTGCAGCTCTCGTAATTGCAGCGATTTCCTTGCATTTGCATTTCCTGTTTTAAGGCGAGGTGCGAATATCAATCAACTTTATGGGATCATTCTGGCAATCAAATTCATGCGTGCCTACTTGGGCAAAATTCACAGAAAGCTGGTTTTATTCTTATCCTCCCAGACTTCTTGAAACACATCCTCAGCTGAAAAGCTTCAGAATTGCATATACTATGAGAAAGGCCACGGACGATGATATTTTACAGCTGCCAGAATTCTGGGAGAGATGGTTTTCCACGCCGAAGGTAAGATGTGTGGTACCCTTGCAATATATAAAGAAAAAGGCTTTGCGCGAATGGGATATTTATGTGTGCGTCAACCAAGGAGAAGTAATAGGGACAATTGTAAGACGCTGGGTCATGAATCTTCATATGCGAGAAGTAGTTTGGCCAAAGGCTGGGATAGTGGATTATTATTGTATACACCCTGCCTACAGAAAGAAGGGAATCGGAAGATCGCTACTTACCCTGTTACACAATACCACCGAGCGACCCATGCCGCCGCATTTAATACTATGGGAAGGATTTCAGGCACAAATTCCACCAATATGCGCGGGTCTTTACATGTCTAAACGATGTGTTCCTCAAGGAGAAGCTTGTGTAAAAAGGGTTTATGAGTTCAGGCCTGAGGGCGACCTATGGTCAGAGTATGTTGATTCGGATGAGACAAGTGTTTGGATTTCAACTGGATCTGCTAATGCAGATAAAGTCGTAGTGTGGAATACCTTTCATCGTTCCATTCCAGATGGGGCGGTGATAGGAATTGTTATGGCCGGGTCAGTTGATGCGGTGAATCGTTTTTCTTCATCTGCGGGACATCCTTTCGGAGTGCTCTTGATGCCTGGATTGAATATCGCATTGGACGGATGGACAATTGACTCGCCATTTCAATGGATCGCATACAATACCCAGACCGGATTTATAAGTGCGAAATTTCCAACCTTATTTCTTTAGGTCAGAGAACTCTCTAGGTAAGGACACTCTCTAGGTCAAAGAACCAGGATTGTGGAAAAAGAATTCAGTTCCCTTTCTGTATAGAGCCTCGGCTCCTAGATAATACTCCAAAAGAAGACCTCGCGCTTCTTTACCAAAGGCATTCACACCCTCAATACCCTTCGTATTCAAAATAACCTTTTTAACACCGCCTTCCGTGACGATTCTGAACATTTTTGATAAGAGTACGTTTACTTTTTGCGTGTGGGCCGCTTGAAGAGCAAGCATGGGCTTGAACACAGTTTCTATAATAATTTTCGCAGCGTCATTGCGAATTGTTAGTGTTCTTCCTCCAGCATTTATACAAGCTCTGTGATCTTTCATGGCCCCTTTTTCTAAGAAGCTGTGGCTTCTTGGATCGCTTTCAAGAACTCCGTTTAATCCAGCAAACATCATAGATGCATACGCCATGTCAGATTTGGCCGCATCACTTTGTGTAAAAAAGACCTTTCCACTTCCGTCAATCTGGTAATTATCATAGTAGAGTGAAATGAGAGATCGCATATAAACATTCGTGCCTAGAACATCTCCTGGTTTTGGTAGAAGGCGGTCATCCTCAAAATAGAGCTTTTGACTTGTAGGTTCACAGATGTGTGTTCTGTATGCTTCGCCCATTGGATCAATTAAAGTTCTAAGACGACCTATTGCATACGCCACTGGAAATTTCTTGAGACCCTTGCTGCGCTTTTCAAAGATGTCTTTCAGTTTAACAAATCCTTCATAACCTAATGCAGATGTGGATGTGGAATATGCTGGGCCTTGGCTTTGCCCATAGGGGCCTTGCCTTTGGCCTTGCCCTTGGCCATAGGGGCCTTGCCTTTGCCCTTGCCCTTGGCCATAGGGGCCATAGGGCCCTTGCCCATAGGGGGGGGCAGAAGATTCTCTCGCAAAAATGCCATGTATGCTATTATAGAAGGTCACATCATCCTTGTCCGCTAATCTCCAGCTGTTACCTGCGAATCTGAATGCCTGTGTTAAAGATGTATTCCCTCCTTCAATTGTCATCACAATTGTTGTATCATCTGTTCTTGTCATTTGAATGGTGAAGTTGCGCGTATCACTCGTATTTCTGTATACATATTCTCCCTCAATTGTCATATCTGTCTGAGAACCTGGACCGAAATTCCATCGTATAACAAAATCTCCCTGTCTCGGAACTCTATCGTCAAACTTCAGATAAAATCCGTCCATGCCGGTTTTATCGGGCGAGATGTAATTGAGAAGCGCCTTGAACGGCGTGTTGTTAATATTTTTCAAGAGCTCTATATATCTTCCAGTGAAGGCGGTACTTCCTCCGCCGCGCTTCACCGAAGAAGGGAATTCGGTTTCTATAGTGCTAAGTGCCAAGGCCGCGTATATTTGAAAATTACGCACGTGGTAATAGCCGAGATCTGCACATGATGTATCTCTCTTACGTCTAGAATTCAAGGTAGCACTGGTTGTTTCTTTACCAGGAACTAGACTTGAGGTGGATGCGTATGTGAGTTCCTTGCCTGGTGCCAAAGGAAGTTTCTTGAGTTTCTTCTGGATCTCATCGGAAATGCCCATAACAAAAAGGCTACATTTGTCAAGGCTGTGGAGCTCCAGAAGTTCCTTCAAATCAGTCTGTGTGAAAAAAAGGGTCAGCAGTTCATTTGCTATGGCAGATGCTTGGCCTGAAGGGCTAGAAGACGCGCCCCCCATACTAATTACCGTCAAATATAAAATTTAGCGTAGCATCCTTCGGTTAAGAACACTAGTTCTTAAATTTTATAGTTTCGGGAATGATGTGAACGGCTTCGCCGCAGATACCCCTACGGGTAAAGTATAAAGAATTTAAGAGCCACCGAGCGAAGCGAGGGGTCTTAAATTCTATACTTCACATTACCTGTGGGATTTTTTAATAACTTCCAGTAAATCATTTGACTGTTCTAAGCGTCGGAGGCACTTTAGAAGAGTTCCTTCACTCACATCACAAGCTCCAGCAATCTTTTCCGTAGTAATTTTCTCATATCCGCAACGATGCAGAACAAACGCGATGACCGCCGACGCAAGACTGGGCGGCATATTCTCCTTACTGAGTTCGCCTTCCTCTGCCGCCAATGCAACGTGAATCGCAATCGTGCGTATACTATCCGCATCACTGCGCTGAATTTCCGAGAGTTTGCTGAGAGGATATGCAATATAATCCGCCGCGTGAGTCGTCTTTAGTTGAGATGGAATCACTGTAGTTTTGGAAAGAAGACCCTTCTGCTTCGCCATCGCCAGAACACACTGGAAATCCTTGAAAGCCTTGGTGAATTGCGCGTTCTGAAGATGAAACATGTCGGC
>Ga0114978_10003842_pt1 | contig 12243 bp, 8 predicted proteins | sample S_140212_EF_Meta_FD_87027 | JGI IMG/M metagenome (GOLD analysis project Ga0114978, IMG submission 87027) | Freshwater microbial communities from Lake Simoncouche, Canada to study carbon cycling - S_140212_EF_MetaG | ecosystem: Environmental > Aquatic > Freshwater > Lake | place: Lake...
AGGCATGGTACGAGCCAAGATGAATATTCTGATTTCGGGGGGCACAGGCTCTGGAAAGACCACCCTGCTCAATGTGTTGTCCAGCGCTATTCCCTCCAACGAGCGGATCGTCACTATAGAGGACGCTGCTGAACTGCAATTGCAGCAGCCGCATGTGGTTCGCCTTGAAACACGCCCCCCCAATGTGGAGGGCAAGGGCGAAGTCAACCAGAGGGCCTTGGTCAGAAATAGTTTACGAATGCGGCCCGACCGCGTCATTTTGGGCGAGGTGCGTGGTGTGGAGGTGGTGGACATGCTTCAGGCCATGAATACTGGCCACGAAGGCTCAATGGCCACCGTGCACGCCAACTCAGCGCGTGACGCCTTGATGCGACTTGAAAACATGGCGTCCTTGGGAGGTATCTCCATTCCATCCAAAGCCATGCGCCAGCAAATCAGTTCAGCCATCATGGCCATCATTCAAATCGCCCGCTTGACCGACGGCCGACGCAAACTGATAAGTCTCCAAGAAGTGGTTGGTATGGAGGGCGAAACGATCACGATGCAGGAGATCTATACGTTTACCCAAAGTGGAACGGATAAGGATGGCACCGTGCTGGGACGGTTTCATGCCACCGGCGTGCGCCCCAACTTCATGGCAAGACTCAAAGCCTACGGCATCACGTTGCCAGACGAAACCTTCGATCAAAGCAGAACCTACGAGTGACTTCATGGGCTTGGGCTTTACCATTTTCATCGTCGTCGGCTTTTTGGCTGTGGTGCTGCTGCTCGAAGGAATTTACCTGGTTTGGACAGATACACGTAGTCCAGAGATCAGACGGATCAAGCAACGACTTCACTTGTTGGCCAATGAAAATATCCATGCTGATGCCATGGCCTCACTGTCCAAACAGCGCGTCTTAAGCACTTACCCGGCGCTCCAAAAACTGCTCCTCAAGTGGCAAAAGTTAATTCAATTTGACCGACTTCTAATGCAATCCGGCTACCCCAAAACGCTGGCCCATCTGTTAACCGTTTGTTTATTAATTGGCTTGATAGGCACGGTGATGGGATTGTTACTAGGCTTGTCATTTGGGGGGGGATTACTGATGGGATTGGTACTAGCTGTCACGCCTGTGCTTCGCTTGGTGCGGTTACGCTCAAAGCGCCTTCAAAAAATAGCATTTCAACTCCCCGATGCGCTTGATCTGATCAGTCGCTCATTACGCGCAGGGCATGGGTTTTCATCGGCCATGGCGATGGTCGCCAAAGAAGCGCAGGAGCCCATTGCGGGTGAATTCAAAATTACGATGGATGAGATCAACTTTGGCGTCTCAACCCAGAACGCGTTATCCAACCTCGCCACCCGCATTCCCGTCGATGATTTGCGTTTTTTCGTGGTGGCCGTCGTGATACAACTTCAGTCAGGGGGCAATCTGGCGGAGTTGCTAGGCATGCTTTCCTACTTGATCCGAGAGCGCTTCAAGCTATTCGGCAAGATACGCGTGCTGGCTGCTGAAGGAAAGATGTCGGCTTACATCCTCACAGGCCTTCCGTTTTTTGTGGCCGGCGCCACTGAATTGCTTAACCCCAAGTATCTCAATGTTTTGTTCACCGACCCTTTAGGCATCCAAATGGTTATGGGGGCCATGGGGTTGATGCTTTTTGGTGTGTTTGTTATGTGGCGAATTATTAACATTCGAGTCTAGAAAGGAGATCGCTTGTCATGCAGAACCTTATTCTCATCGTGATCTTCCTGACGGTTATGGGCTTGGTGCTGGGGCTTGGCATGTGGTTGAGCCGTCCGAACCTGGTCCATCAACGCGTGAGTGAACTGGCCGATGAACATTCAAAGCCTGAAGCCAGTGCCACTGAAACCCACGAATGGCGCGCCAAAGTACGCAAGATGGCCGCCCCCATGGCCTGGCTTTCTACACCTGAAGAAGGCTGGGAGACCTCCAGCTTTCGGGTCCGCTTCATGCAAGCGGGGCTAAGGGGGGCGGCTTGGCCAGTCATTTTTTTCGGTTCCAAAACGTTTCTCGCCTTGCTGCTGCCAAGTCTTCTGCTCATTTTTGGCCAACTTATTGAGGCATCCTCATCCACAAGGATGGCTCTGTTCGCTGTCTTGTCTGCGACCTTGTTGGGCTACTACAGTCCTAATCTGGGCTTAAAAATGATGATCAGCCGCCGTCAGCGTGAACTGCAAGAGGCATTACCCGATGCCATTGATCTGATTACGGTGTGCGTGGAAGCGGGCTTGGGTCTGGACGCTGCCATGAACCGCGCAGGCGAAGAATTGGGCTTGAGAAGTCAGGCGCTGGCTGATGAACTCAAACTGGTCGCGCTTGAGCGCCGCGTGGGCTCCACCCGGGCCAGCGCGCTCAACAGTTTTGCCCTGCGCACCGGTGTCGACGATATTGCCACGTTCGTCACCCTGTTGATTCAAACTGAGCACCTGGGCACCAATGTGGCCGACTCGCTGCGAATTTTGTCTGACACGATGCGGGTTCGACGAACCATTCGCACCGAAGAGGCTGCCGCCAAAATCCCCTTGAAGCTGCTTTTTCCCCTTATTTTTTTCATGTTTCCTTCTCTGTTTTTGGTGCTATTGGGGCCTGTCGTGATCAACATTTCCCGCACCATGTTACCCACCTTGACTGCCGGAAATTAAGGTTCAATGGTTAACGTTATGAAACAAAAAGCACAAGGAGCGACCAGCGTTGAATTTGCTCTGACCAGTATGATTTTTTTACTGTCTTTTTTGGCGGTTTTTGATTTCAGCTATCTGTTTCTAGTTAATCTGACCCTTCAACACGCCGTACGAGAGGGTGCGCGCTATGCCGTCACCGGGCAATTCGATCCCGCGACACCGGGCTCGGCACAAGACCGCTGCGATGCCGCGATTGAACAAATCAAGGAGCAGTCCATGGGCTTCTTCGAGAAGGCCGCTTCAGTGGTTATTTTCAAAACCGTCAACTCCGATGGAAGCATCACGCCGGTACCCGCCAATTCCTGTGGTGCGGCCAATCAAATTATTGTCATCACGGTGAATTGCCAACTACCCTTGATAAGTCCCTTCATGCGAGTATTTTTTACAGACGGAAAATATGTCTTTTCTGTCAGCAGCACCATGAAAAACGAGGCGTTTTAATGCGTACATCCACGAGACTCAAACCTCCTGCGTCCGATGCTGGCCAGAGCATGATTGAATTGGCGCTCATATTGCCTTTTTTGCTTGTGTTGACCTTGGGGGTTGCCGATGTTGGCCGTGCGCTTCTTTTCAACAACATTCTGACCCATATGAGCCGCGAGGGCGCCAACCTCGCCTCTCGCACTTCACAAAGTCCAGCATTCATTATTAACACCCTGAACCAGACCGCAGCACCCCTTAATATGGCCACGCAAGGTATGGGCATCTTGTCGCGAGTCAAGGCGATTGACGGGGGATCTGGAACGGTCATCGCGGTGGTGTTTGAGCAGTACCGGGCCGTCAATGGGAAAACATCCCTGTTGAGCAAACTGTGGGTTTGTCCCAGTTGGGCGAGCAATGGTGTTTGCAACCTGCCCGCTGCAGCCAGCAGTCGGGTGGTCACCTTGCCCTTTACGCTGGCCCTCGGCTTTGAGGTGAATGTCATGGAAACGATCTATGACTACACCCCGCTGACGAATTTCATCCTGAAAACTTCCCCCGAACTTTACGCCAGGACCTTCTTGTGAAGCCCGTTAAACATAATCGATCCGCGCGTTGGCAGACCGGGCAAATTTTGATTCTTACGGCCATATCCCTGATGGCACTGATTGGATTTATAGGTTTGGCGATTGACTCAGGGTTGGCCTATGGCGTCAAGGCCAAACTGGAAAGTGCAGTCGATGCCGCCACCATTGCAGGCGCTCGCGCGCTGGCTGAAGGGGCTGATGACAGCGCGCGAATCTTGGCAGCGAAAACTGCGGCCAAAGACTATTTCAGTGCCAATTTTCCGGCCAGTTTTCTGGGTGCGACACCTGTGCCACTCACTGACGCCATGATAGAGGCCACCCACGAAGCCACGGGCTATTGGAAGATAACCGTCACGGGTACGGCCATGCTGCCTGTTACATTTCTGGGGTTTACGGGCAACTCAACGCTGACCGTCAAAGCCAGTGGTCAGTCCATTCGCCGCGACCTGGATATTATTTTGGTGCTCGACACCTCGGGCTCGCTCTCCTCGCCTTCCGGCACTTTTCCAGCACTCAAAGCGGCGGCGGTAAATTTTGTCAGTAAATTCAATGCGGGCTCCAACGGCGACCGGGTTGGACTGGTGAGCTTTGCCGCAGGCGGCGTGATCGATGTGCCGATCATTAAGGACGGTAGTCGAGGGTTCAACAAGACCCAGGTGATCAACGCCATTAATGCGTTGAATGTGTCTGGCAGCACGGCTTCAGCGGAAGGCATGCGACTGGCCCTTAACGAAATCAATGGTGTGCCGGTCATCAATCGGTCCAGCCTGAGAATGATCGTTTTATTCAGTGACGGCGCGCCGAATGATGTGCCCGCTACGTTCACCAACGGCAGCACGCCCGTCACTGGCGACTTGTATTCAGAGACTTCATCACCTGGCACCTCGCGCGCCACGCGGGTTTTCAGGTACGACCGACGGGACACTCAGCTGGGCGATTACAGCAATATCGTCACCCTGCCCAGCACTGGCTTTAGCATCACAGGCACTGGCAATATTCCTTTGGCCAGCTTCAACAACATTCGCACACTATCAGGCTCCCCGGTCACCAACACGCGGTGCAACGTCAATAAGGCCGCACGCAATATGCTGGAAAACGTGGCCAATACGGCGCGCAGCCAGAGCATCAAAATCCACACCATCGCACTGGGTGCAGCGGTCAACACACTGGAGATTAATTTTTGCTCTTATGCCGCCAATGAGGTGGGCAGCAGCATCCTGAAACGTCTGGCCAACACGGTAGATGCCAACACCTACAATTTGGCGCAACCTGCGGGACTGTACGTCTGGGCTGAAAATTCTGCTGAACTGGACAATGCTTTTTCCAGCATTGCCAGCGAAATTTTGCGCCTCAGCCGATAGCCATCAAGTGCAAGCGACTTGATGTGTCGATTTTCAAGAGAAGAAATGTCGGGGCATGGGGGGCGCCCGGTTGTCCCTGATCGAATTCATGAAAAGACAATAAACCACGATGCAGCGGGCAACAACAAGCAAGACTGGCACGGTTGACAAGGCCCCATGAATGTAGCGATAGATATTGAAAAAATCCGACGCCAACCCGGCAAACGCGAGCGCCGCAATAATGAGTGAAACTCGCGGAAAGTACCAATCTTTCACATAGCTGAAGTAGTAAACAATGGCCATGACACAAGCGAATGCGCCGCGCAACTGAAAGTAGCTCGACATATCTCCCATGTAGGCCGGAAGATTTAGCTCAGACTGCAGCGTGCCAGGATAGAAGAGAAGTCGTGCCAAAAAAAATAATAAGATCACAGACATCATGGCATGGCGTGATCTGAAGCCACGATCTACGCCCGATGGACGCATCTTCTTGCCCACCCCATTGAGCATGTCAATCTCTTCGGGGGTGATCACAGAATGAATCTTTTGATTTTCAGTCATAGCGACATTTTAAATGAATTACCCACTCGTGATGTTCAGTGATTAGTCGGTCTTCAAGCCCAAACTGGCGAGCGCTCCCAGACCCGCTTTTCTGCCGCTTGCGAAGCAGGCGGTAAGCAAGTACCCCCCGGTGGGTGCTTCCCAATCGAGCATTTCACCAGCGCAAAATACGCCCGGCAATTGCTCCAGCATCAAGGACGTATTCAGTGCCTCAAACAGTACGCCACCGGCCGTACTGATGGCCTCATCAACAGGTCGTGCCGCCACCAGTGTGACGGGCAAGGCCTTGATCATCGCTGCCAAGGCTTCTGGGTCGCTAATTAGTTCTTTGGAGAGTAATTCGTGCAGCATGGCCGCTTTAATGCCGTCAAGACTCAGACGGCTTTTAAGGTGACTGGACAGCGAGCGGGATCCTCGGGGGTGAAGCACCTCATTGCGCACTTTCTCTGCCGAATGATCAGGTAACAAATCAAGATGAAAAGTCGCCGCGCCATGTTTGATGATCTCGTCGCGCAGCAAACTCGATGCAGCGTAAATCAAGCTGCCTTCCACGCCAGCGGCTGTGGCCACAAATTCACCTTTGCGCTGGAATGTGACGCCTTCTGAGTTGGTGAATTGGATAGCCACTGATTTGAAAGGCTGTCCCGCAAAACGGCTGGAAAAATGCTCACTCCAGCCGCCTTGGGCGTCAAAGCCACAGTTGGTCGGAAGCAAGGGGGCTACAGAAACACCTTTGGCTTGCAGCCAGGGCACCCAAGCCCCGTTGGAGCCCAAACGCGCCCAACTGCCGCCACCCAGCGCCAGCACCACCGCATCGGCTTGCGCCTGCACGGGGCCTTGATCAGTGTCAAAAGTCAAATGGGTCGCCTGTGCATCTTCAGCCGACCAACCGGTCCAGCGATGGCGCATGTGAAATTGCACGCCAGCCCCGGTGCTGGGGTGGCGCAAGCGGTGCAGCCAGGCACGCAACAAGGGGGCGGCCTTCAGGTCACTGGGGAACACCCGGCCGGAGGTGCCGACAAAAGTGTCCACCCCCAGCGTTTTGGCCCATTCACACACTTGGGGACCGTCAAAACCTTGCAACAAGGTCTCAATTTGCTGACGGCGGGCGCCATAGCGCGAAGCAAAAATATCGACGGGTTCGGAGTGGGTCAAGTTCAACCCGCCTTTGCCGGCCAGCAAAAACTTGCGCCCCACCGACGGCATGGCGTCATACAGGTTCACTTCAACACCGGCGCTGCTCAGCACATCGGCGGCCATCAAACCGGCCGGACCACCGCCCACCACAATCACTTTTTTCATCGAGACATTCTTCATTGTTTTTTGCTTGTTTATTATGGGCTCAGACCACTTCGATCAGGCGGCCTTGGCCAGTTAAAAAGGCACATCGGACTTCTTCACCCGGATAGACCCCTTGCACACCGGAGCGGTACTGGCGCATTTTTTCGATCAGGTCGGGCTGGTTTTCAGGCGTATCAGCCGATTTATAGTCCAGCACCCACCACTGCCTTGCATTGTCGGTGCCTTTGCGCTGCACCAGACGGTCCAACCTAAAAAGCTGGCCTTTATGACTTAATTCGACCTCGTTGCCTTGCCAGGACAGCAGATCAGAATTCCAGGCCCAAGCGCCCTCACCTTGCAAAATTCTCAGCGCCATGTCGAGCGCTGGCTGGACTTGAGCCGGGGTGAGTACAAATTCACGGGCACAGGCCTGCACATCACTGGGTGCCGTGCGGCCCCATTCAAGCAGGCGGTGCAGGGCCTTGCCAACGCGGGCTTTAAGTGAATCTGGCTCGGCGCTTGAAGGCTCAGCCTCCAAATCCGCTACTGATTTGGTAGCTTTTTTAGCATATTGCACGGGCACTTCAGGCAGTTCTTTTATATAAAAAAACTTTTCGACTGAGTTAGTCTGATGAACAGCCTGATCGGGCACAGCGGGTGGCGTCTCCTGGGCGAGTTTGATCAAACGCTGCCACCAGCTTTTCTCAGCGACCCGGTAGGACTCGATGCTGGAAATGGCAAGGGTGTTGCGCGCGCGGGTCAGCGCCACGTACAAAGCATTAAGTTCTTCGCGCTGACGCTCCTGCCGCTCAGCGTCCAAGGCCCGCACCGCGCAGGCAGGCGGTTTGCTTTCGCTGGACAAAAATACAAACTTGAGCGGCCAAGCGGCCTCGCCCGGCCAGTCGATCAGCACGCCCATGGTGTCGGCATTGCGTTGTGGAGTGTCGGTGTCGAGTAAAAGCACGGTTTCGGCTTCCAGTCCTTTGGCGCCGTGAATGGTCAGCAAGCGTATGGCTTGTGCGTTGACCGTGGCCGGGGCAAGCACGCCCCCAGCTTTGAGGGCGCGCACAAAAGCGTAGGGTGTGGCGTAGCGCCCACCGCCCATTTGCAAGGAGACGCCCAACAGCGCGCGCAAGTTGGCCAATACGGCCTCGCGCTGATTCACCGGCGCTGCCGCGCCGAAGCGGGCCAACACGTCACCATCAGAGTAGATGGCCTGCAGGGCGTCATGGGGGGGCATCTGGTCAACCCAGCGCCGCCACTTCATCAATAGTGGCTCTATGGCACGATCATCAGGCGTTAGCAGCTCCTCTTTTTGGAGTAACACAAGCCACGGCACCGGTACCGTTTGCTGGGCCAGGGCGAGTTTGACCAGCGCCTCATCAGCCATGCCAAACAAGGGCGACTTGAGCACACGCGCCAGCGACAAGTCATGCTGTGCCGACACCAACACATCGAGCAAAGCGACGATGTCCTGCACTTCGCAGCAGTCGATGAGGGCTGTTTTTTCACCAATCTGAGCCGCCAGATTGAGCTTGCGCAACTCCAGTTGCAAAGGCATGAGGCCCGCTCGCTTGCGCGAAAGCACCATCACTTGCTGCGGCTTCAGTTCTGCGTCCTTCAGATGTTGGGCTATCCACTGGGCTGCTTGGCGAGCCTCCAGGGTGCGCAGGGTTTCTTCAGGAATTTCACGCGGGGTGGTAAGGCTGTCACGCCATTCGCCGTCTCTTGAATCGGCACCCTTGTCCATGCGGGGAATCGGCGGCAGGTGGCAGACTTGGCCCAACTCGGCGGAGCCTGTGGTGTGGGGGCGAAAACCTTCATAGCCATCATTGATTTGCGCCTCATCCATCGCGGCATTGACGCAATCAATGACGCCCGCGGCGTTGCGCCGTGTGTGGTCGCAACTCAGCAGGTCGCCGCCCAGCGTTTCACACACAAACGCTTTAGCGGCCCTGAACACCTGGGGCTCAGCGCGGCGAAATCGGTAAATGCTTTGCTTGGGGTCGCCCACCAGGAAAACACTGGGCGCTGTTCCGCCCGCCCCGGCGTAGCTGCTGAGCCACGAGCGCAAAGCCTGCCACTGCAGCGGGTTGGTGTCTTGAAACTCGTCAATCAGCAGGTGCTTGATGCGGGCATCCAAGCGTTCTTGCACCCAACCCGACAACTCGGGATCGCCCAGCATGACCAAGGCGGCGCGCTCGACGTCGTTCATGTCAACCCAACCGCGCTCATACTTTAGTTTTGAGTACTCACTAAGCAGCAAGCGGCTCAAGCGCGACATGCGCTGCTGGTAGGCCCAGGCCTCGTGTTGCAGACGTGCTGCTACCACCTGCAACACCAGGTCTTGCGCCTCCCTAACCCGCTCAATGCCGGCTATTTTTTCGCCAAATTTGCGTGGTGCGCCCTCTTTGGTCAGCAAGGCGTCCAAGGCGGCGGACATATCACCTTGGGTGAGCGCCACCTCTAACTCAACGCCTTTGGCTGAAAACGTTTTGGCGCTGGCACCACCCAAAGCTTTGGCCGCTTGCAGCAGGGTTTGCGCATGCGCTGGCTTGGTCTTTATAAAGTCATCGGGGTCAGCCAACCAGGCAAAGGTGGGGTACTGGTCGCAAAAATGCAGCACCGACTCAGCCACCACCCCTTGGGCATCGGCCAAGGCAAACTCGGTGCGTTTATCAAGTGCGGTTTGCAGGGCTTTCTCGGTTTGAGATCGTCCGTAAGCCAACACAACGGCTTCAAAATCTGCTTTCAGCGTCGTTGAGGCGTCATCCTCATCGGCCGCGCCGGCCACTAGGGCGGCATAAAAGCGGCGCCAAACCAGCGCTTTGGCAGGTGCGTCGTCTTCGAGCAGCTCGTAATTGGCAGGCAGTTCCATCAGCGTCAGCACGGACAGGGGCGCACTGCGCAACAAAGCGGCAAACCAACTATGGAAGGTACGTACTTGGACTTGGCGCCCGTTCTCCAATATATTTTTGTATAAATTTGATAGCTGCTCTAGCAGAGCTGATGTTGCTTTCAGGTCATTTTTAATAACAACACCTCGGCTCTCAAGCTCTTTCAGCAGCACCTCAGGTGGGGCACTTGAAAAGTCTGAAAGCCACTGGTAAAGGCGCTCACGCATCTCGCTGGCGGCGCGTTTGGTGAAGGTGATGGCCAAAATCTCATGCGGCTGCAAGGTCAGCGTGCCACTCTGGGCGTCCACGCCATCAAGCAGCGCCCGCACGATGCGCGAGACCAGCATCCAGGTTTTCCCGGCACCGGCGCAGGCCTCGACCGCGACGCTGCGGCGCGGATCACATGCAATTTTATAAAAGGCCTCGGCACTGACCCATTGGCCGTTGTGCCTGTAAGCGGGTTGGCTGTTCATGGCTTAGTTCACTTCCCAGAAGTCTTTGCGGCACAGCCCGCGCGCGTTACAAAAATCACAGGCGGCGCCTTCGCCCAAAGCGGGCATCTCAGCCCCCTGCTCAATCCGCGCCATGTCCGAGCTGATGCTTTCAAGCAGCTGATCACGCAAAGCCACCACCTCAGGTTGTTCATAAGTTTTAGTGGCATCTTTGCCGACACCATCGCCCACATTGACATAGGCGGCGGCCAAGGTGTCATCCGTCAGGAGGGCGGCATAAAAAGCAAGCTGCGTGTCTTCCTGGGCGTCTTTGATGCGATCAGCCGTCTTGGTTTTGGCTTCGGTTTTGTAATCCATCACCAGTGCGCTCCCATCGGCCAGGTGGTCGATGCGGTCAATTTTGCCCACCAAGGTCAGGCGGCCCATCGGTGTCTCTTTCCACGCTTCGGCCTCCTCAAAGTTGGCGCCACTCGCCTCGTGCCCAACCAACCACGTCAAATAACCCGTGCGCACGCGAGGCCAAGTCGCCGCAAAGGGCAAGAACTCGCTGTCGGACAAACCCAGCGCCAGCGTGCCTTGCTCGGATGCTCTGTTTATCATAGCTTCTCTAACTTGACTGTCATGGCTTGGAGCCTGTTTAAGTTCTTCATGAAAAAATTTAAGCACACTGTGCAACCAGTTCCCAAAGTCACGCTTGCCCAACTCGGATTCCAACTCATCAGACGTTTGCAGGTTGAGTTGGCGCAGCGCAAAAAAGCGGTAGGGGCAGCGCCGCAGGTCTTCATAAGCGGTGCTACTGAGTCGGCTCACGGGCAAGTCCTGACCCTGTGGGCGCGGCATGGCGCCGGCCAGACGGTCAACCGGCCGCATGACCCGCGGATCAGCCGCCAATGCAGGGGCCAACTGAAGCTGCAGGGCCTGGACAAAACCACTGGCCATGAGTTGCTCGCCGCCTTCGCTCAGGCGCCAGATCAGGTCCACGCGAGGAAACTGCAGGCAGTAGTGCCAAGACGCCCGGGTGGCCTCGGCCAATTGCACGCGGGATGGCAAACCCAACAGCGCGCGCTGCTCGGGGGTCCACATGCCGGGCGGCTCTGGCGACACGGGCAAGCGCACTTCATCGCAGCCCGGCAGCACGACGGCGGCAAAGGTGCGGCCCAGCAACTGGCTCAAAGGCAAGATCACCACCTGGCCCCGGCTGGCATCGGCCGGGTATTGGGGCGAAAAATTTTGGGCTTCCATGGTTTGCCCCAGCCAGGCCGTGAAGGCCGGCAGCGTCATGGGTGGGGTGAAGTCGGTAAACTCCAACTCGGCACCCTCATGCAAGCGCAAGGCGACCAGCAGGTCTTGCCCAGCCGGGTCCAACTGAAGCCCGGCCCATTGGCCTGAGGTTTGCAAAGCCGCACGCAAATCAGCCAACCAGCGCGTCAAGGGTCGGCTAGCTTGCAGGCGCGCCCGCAGGGCCTGAACCGCCTTGACCAAGTCGCTGTCCGATGGCACGGTGCGCCAGTCACGCACACCCAGGCGACGCCACAAAATTTCGGCGTCAATTAAGCCCTGAGCGGCGAAGGCCGGCGAGTTTTTCAACCAGTCCAACACACTGTCGGTGGAGGCATCCCACACCAACGCACGCAGCAAGCCCATCAGCGTGGCGGCCGCGCGCGTGGTTGAGAGCTTCCATCCGGTTTCATCCTGAATGGCCACACCCCGATCGCTCAACAGGGCGCTGACCCGACGCGTCAGCACCCGGTCTTGCGCCACCAGCCCCACCGGGCTGCGGCCTTCGGCCAAATGGGTCAACACGCAAGCGGCCGCCCGGTGCGCCTCGTCTTCAGCATCGATTGCCGCGTGAAAAGCCAGCGTGTCGGTTGCAGGCACCCAGCTCGCCATGTCATCAAGGGCGGGCACCAGTGGCAAGACCAGGGCCACATCGCCCAAAGCTGTTTTCAAGGCCTGCGTCATGGGCTCCGCCTGGAATCCGCTCAGCATCACCAGCAATTGGGGTTGGGCTGAAAA
>Ga0114978_10003847_pt1 | contig 12239 bp, 4 predicted proteins | sample S_140212_EF_Meta_FD_87027 | JGI IMG/M metagenome (GOLD analysis project Ga0114978, IMG submission 87027) | Freshwater microbial communities from Lake Simoncouche, Canada to study carbon cycling - S_140212_EF_MetaG | ecosystem: Environmental > Aquatic > Freshwater > Lake | place: Lake...
GCTGCCGCCCGGGTGCGCATTTACCAGCGCAGCTTTCCCCTCAACGCGCCATGAGGAATTTTTGTTTCAGCCGCAAAGGAACACACAAGAACGCAGTGAACCCTGGCGCAGCCGCGTGCACGCGCCGCGAAACGCGGCTCTTGCTTTCACTCGAAAATCCGCAACGCGCAATACGCAATTCCAAAGGGGTCGCACTCGTGATCATCCTGGCCTTCATCGTGCTCCTCACCGTGCTGGTCATGGCTTATTTTTCCTATGCCGCACTCCAGCGCCAGATTTCCCAGGCCAGCGCCAATCATGTTGCGGTGGAGATTTTTGCCCAGGGAGCGGTCAATACCATCGTCAGCGACCTCAAACAGGAAATCGTCACCGGCTCAACGAATCTCTCGACCAATACAGCCGTCTATCAGGTCTATTACCCGCTTTCCCCGACTAATGCCATCCCCGCCCTCGTCGGCTCGTCCGGTTCCAACGGACTCCAAAATCTCGTCAAACGCAGTGTCTCCGGCGTGGCATTTTCTCCCGGCGGAACCAGCCGCGCCGCGGCGGTCTCCAGCACCAACTCCTCGCAAAACAGGCGATCCATCTCGCCGGCCCGCTGGAACGCCGCCCTCCTGCTGCCCAAGGCAGACACCACCAGCACCACCGACCTCACTCCCACAAACTCCTTCACCGCCCCCGATTGGGTGCTGGTCGCGCGCGATGGCTCGAATCCGACAACATGGAACGATAACCTGCGCTGGAACTCCACCAATGCGACAACTGTGGTCGGACGCTATGCCTATGCCATCTACGACGAGGGTGGCCTTCTGGACGTCAACGTCGCCGGCTATCCCCCCGGATCATCCACAAACTTCACCGCCGGCAAAGGCAGCCTCGCCTACGCCGATCTCACCGTCCTTCCGGGCATGACCACCAATGCGGTTTCAGCCCTTGTCGGCTGGCGCAACACCGCCTCCAGCCAGCCCGGCGGAAGCTTTCCCTCCTACTCCTTCGACAACACCTCGCAGACGAACTATTTCAACTCCGTCCGGACAAACACCTCGGGGTTCCTGCGCACTGCCAATACTAACCTCGCCAACGGCCAGAGCGACCGCCGGTTCATCAGCCGTCAGCAGCTCATCCAATTTCTCACCCGGGGCGTCCCCGCCAATCCCACGGAAAAAGCGGAACTGCAAAACGCCCTGCAATTCCTCGGCACTTTTTCGCGCGATGTGGAACAGCCGTCATTCCGACCCGATCCGAACAGACCGAAGAATACGACCCATCAATGGGCCGGAGGAAATATCGGCTATGGAGGAAATGATGCTTACGATTCTACCGGCGGCAAACAGAACGCGATCAATCCTTCTTTGCTGAGTGTACGAAATCCGTCCGGCGGGGCTGTGATAAAGCGCCGCTTCCCATTGAGCAGGCTGGCCATGGTAAAACCTAATCCCTCAGCGGCCGATGCGGTCAAAATTAAGGATTATTTCGGTCTGAAGTGGGATGGTTTGAACAACCTCTGGACATATGATCATGGCGATCCCAACCAGATTTTAAAACTCTCAGAGATTCCAAATGGTCGTGAACCCGACTTTTTCGAGACCATGAAAGCGGTCATCAATTGCGACTCGCTTGGCAAGCAATATGGCGGCACGGAAGCCAATGCTCCTGTCTCTCCCCACCATTTCGATGACCCCGCCGGCGCCGCCATTGATGGCATTGTCAACTATCAACTCATTCGCATTGGAGCGAATATAATCGATCAATATGATGCAGACAGCTATCCTAGTGTTATTGCCTTTGGCTCACCGACAAGGGCATTTTATGGCGTGGAAAACGTGCCGTATCTGGCCGGATGGATGCAATCCTGGTATCATATGAAGCAGCTCACTGCGGCTGATATTAATTCCGCCAAGCAACCTCCCGGTGCCGGAGTGAAAGGCTATCCATTTGAAACATGGATGATGTTTCAGCCCATCCTCTGGAATCCCCATGCTCCAGACCCCAACCTTGACACCACCCAAGTCCCGACCAATTTTCGCGTGACGGCGGGAGATATGACCGGCGTAGGAATAACCATATACCCACTTACAAGACCTTCATGGTGGCAAACCGGATACGTTCAGAATTATCCTGCGGTATCAGGCATGACGCCGAATTCCTGGGCGGCAGCGACTCTGGCTCCGACAGTCAGCATGCTCACATTCAATGCGACTCCGAATACATCTTCCAACGTTCCGGCATCCTTTCAAGAACCCTACCGGCTTTTGTATCATTATCCCACCGGCAGCAACGCTGACGCGGGTCCGGGATACTCTGCGGGGAAGATTTCCCTGGATGCTCTCGGCTCGGTGGCCGATCCTGTCCTTGCTGCCTCTGACGCGACCGTGGATGGGAAAACTGTTATTGGATTTTTCGGTGGAAAGGGCTGGGCCGGTCCTTGGGCCGCGGACAGCCCTGTTGAATCCGGAAAATGCCTGGCGGGCGGCTCCACCTCGACAGCGAACATTCAATTCACGCTTCAATACCAGAATTCCTCCGGTGCCTGGCAGACCTACGATGTCATCAACCAAGTCTATACCTCGGCCCAACCAGGGAATGTCGCCACTATAGATAACCAAGACACAGGCACCAATATCAGGGGATTTCCCATGGGTTTCCGCGCAGATCCCCGCACAGACCGTTGGGGGCTCTTTACGATGAAGAGCTTTCCTCTGGCGGCAAATGCAACCGGTGTAACCACGCCACCCGCCAGCAATGGAATTCATTCAGCATGGATTTATAATTTTCCACAAGGCACTACATTAAGTCCAAGCGCAGGCATGAATTCAGAAGGTATTTACCGATTGATTCGCAACGCCTCTGGGCAACCACTCGTCGACTGGACTACTAATCCGTTTGTCAGTGATCTCACGGTAAATTTGAACATCGGAAACACCGCATCGTATATACCCGGCAGAAAATTCTACTATAATGATCCGGACCACGTTTTGCGACGGGCGAGCGGAGCGACTTTCTCCAGCACGACAACCAGCAATACCAATGACGGTTTGCCACTTCATACCGCGAACTACAATAGTCGTCCTGTTATTTTGAACCGCCCGTTTCGTTCCGTGGCCGAAATGGGTTACACGTTCAGCGACACTCCATGGAAGGAACTGAATTTTTTACTCCCGGAAAGCGGCGATTCCGCCTTGCTTGATGCCTTTTGCCTTAATGAACTCCAGAATGCGCCTGCAGATGCAGTCGTGGCCGGACGGGTCAATCTCAACACAAAGCAGGCGAATGTTCTTCAAGCCCTGATTCAGGGAGCCTCCAAGGCTGAGGGGGGAATTGTTAGTTCCGCTGAAGCCGCTGCCGCTGCCCAGGCGCTTGTAACATGGACACGGGACACAACCTCACAGGCAGGCGGCATTCTGACAAAAGGCCCCTTGCGCAACCGAAGTGAACTGGTCGGAAAATTTGTGAGCGCTGTAACTTATACCAGTCCACCTTCATCGAATTTACCAAATATAGGTTACGATGGAAACCTGTCCTACAGTGGTTTTTCATCGATGCTGACTTCCGGAACGAGTGGAGTTTTTGCAAATACCACGGCAGGCAAGGCGGATTCCGCAATCAAACGCCGACGGGAGAGTATTATACGGGCTTTGGCAGATTCCGGAAACACGCGCACATGGAATCTATTGATTGATCTGGTGAGTCAAGTCGGCCGCTACCCCGCACAGGCCACCACTCTTGGCAACTTTGTGGTGGAAGGAGAAGTGCGGCAATGGGTGCATCTTGCCATAGATCGCTACACCGGAGAGGTTGTTACAACGCAAGTGGAACCTGTTTCTGAATAGACACACCGTGAAAACTTCAAATCTGATTCCTGTTTTTTTGATAATTGCCGGACTTGCCCAGGTTCTTGCTCAGACGCCCAATCCGCTTTTGCCGACAAACCCGGTTCTGCGCCGGACACCGGCGTTTTCGTCCTGGACGATAACCTTTAAATACAAGGATGAAGAATCGAAGCAATCCTCGGGAAGTCCTCCGATGCGAACGGATCGCATACAATCAACAACCCTTACAAAAACAAATAAGACCTACAAGGAAATCACAACATTCGGAACAGGAAAAAAGTCTGAAAAGTGGATATTTGATGGCATCCAACTTATGACGGCGCCTGAGTTTGATGTGGTTGTTGTGATTCCTGCTCCCGCAGGCGAAGAGTACCCGTCACCCGACTATTCCGACTACGGCCAAGGTGATTTTGAAGGACTCGGCTGGATCTCGCTTAAAAACTTCAAGGGAGTGAAGGACTATGAAGGAAGGCCCGCATTCATGTTTGAAGAAGGGAAAGCCGGTTCAACCCTGACCGCTTTTCTCTCAATCGAAACCCAACTGCCGCTTTTTTTTTCCAATGAAGAGGCAAGTCGAAGCTATCTATATAATCCATCACCTTCCCTCGCATTAATTTTGCCTGAAAAGTTCTTTAAGGTTTTACAGACGCACCGAAAAGGATTAGAATTATTAAAACGGAATCCCAGTCCTCCTTGATCTGCAAAATCAAGAATATTGGCATTCAGCATGCCGCATTGCTGAAAGCCTCTGTGACTGGTTAGCGGAGATTTGCCAGATCGAGCGGCGTCGCGTGATCCGGAACGGAAAGGGAAAGTTGTCCCCAGCGTGTCACGGCTGTCCCCGTATCAGCCGGGCGCTCGATTTTCAAAGGAACCGAATCTGATTCCCCTCCGCGTTGGCGGAGCTGCAAACCCGCGGCGAGAAACACCGGTCGCAACTCGCGAAAGCGAAAATCCCGGCGGGGCCCCTCGTAACACACCGCATCCACGGCTACCAGGTCATCTTCGCGTGTGACCTGCCATTTTACCGGCACGCCGTCGAATAACCCCTCGCCTGGCGTAATCACCGCCTCCCAGCCGCCCGAGAAGAGGGAAAATTCCTCCCCGTTTTCCAACGCCCCGATCTCCTCACCCCGCAATTCGTATCGCAGCCGGAAATCCTCAGCGGAAAAGGTGTCATTGGCCGGAACATCCAAAGTGGGATGAAAGTCCCCCTGTCCGAGCAGCAAATGCACCGCGCTTAAGACTTGGGCGCCTGACTGGGCATTGCAGACATAGGCCGAGGAAAACTCCCGGCCATCATGCAGAAAACGCAGGCGCAAGGCGACGGGCTGTCCGGCACCGCCGTTCCAATAGCCCAGCACCGCGCGCCGTTGATCCATGAAAAAATCGTGGTTCACCGATCCGAGGCAAGCCTCTTCGTGCATCCAGGTGGTTCCCCGGATCGAGGCGCTTTCCGTCGCGCGTTGCAGATAGCGTTCGCGCAGTTCATATTCGGGCTCCGGCAAGCTGCGGAAACGATCCGCCAGTTCGGTCGGACAACGCGGGCCTTCGGGGTTAAAATGAACCGCCGAGTAAAATTCCCGCGTGGGTGCACCGGCCATTTCCTTGGTTTCCAACGCCCACCCGACCAGCGGGCTGACTTTTGTGGTGAGCGGGGCTGCGGGGTTCCCTCGAATATTCACCCCGGTCTTGAAGGCGATATAGTGGGCCATTTCCTTGGTGAGAAATGCGGTGTAGTCCCGGCTGTGCGGACCGGCCCATTGTCCGGTGGCAGGATGAAAATGCGCGGCCACGATCTCCCACGCGGCGCGAAAGAGATATTCCACGGCGTCCCGTGCCGCCTCATCCCGAATGCAGGAGAGCGCCTGTTCGCAATCCCACAGCACCACCCGGGTATAAGTGGGACTGTTGTATTCATTAAAACTCCCCTCTCCCCGGTGATGCTCCACAACCTGCCGCAAGCGCCGCCTGCCATAGCCCAGCATGCGTTCCTCGCCGAGGATTTCCCCGGCCAGCGTTGTGACGATTCCCCCCATCACACAGATATTTGTGTAATGAGTCCCGACATTGCGCCGGTAAATGCATCCCGCTGCGTGAAACAACGCCTCCCGCGCCGCGCCGCGCAAATCCTCCGGCAGCCGCTCCCCGGCTTCGAGCAGAATCTGGGCCAGACGGAATCCGCAAAAGTCCGCCCAATTCCAATCCGGCGGCGCCATCTCCTGCAATGGTTCCTCGTAAAGCCAGGGCCATATGCCATAGGTCCGGCTCAGGGGGTCCTGATCCTGCAAGGGAATGACCTTGCGCATGATGGCAACGGCGCGCTCATCGCTGGCCTGGTCCCCGCGATACAAAAGATCCAGCGCATAACACAAAGAAGGATTGGTCGGATGAACCAGCGTCCCGGAGGGGACCCGCGAGTGATAGCCTGGACTTTCAAAGGGCAGCCTGATCATGCACGCTGCCGGATCATAGAAATCGTCGTAAAGCTTCGGATATGTGGCTGCTTCCGGCATAAAATTACGGGAATGAATGCGAACGGCTCAGAGAGCATCTCATAAAGAGACTGGAGCGGAGAAGAACCTCACGCAAAGGATGGGAAGGTTGAGAAGGTTCCAGAGAAATACCTTTTGGGATTCTTCTTCCCATCCTTTCCATCCTTTCCACCCTTTGCGTGAGGCAAAACGCCCTCATTTTTCAATCTGATATTTCTTTTTGAAGTAATCAACCATGCCTTGAATCTCAGAGTCGGCCACAGCGTCCGTCGAACTGCCGAACACCATCTCGTAAAGATCCAGATCAATGGGCACATGTCCCTGCGCAGAATTAAACAGCGTCCACGCCGCCGATCCATCCTTGATCGCCTCCGGAGTCGGCCCCTTGGCGAGATTAACCACGGGCTTCCGCTCCGTCACCGCCTCGTTCAATCCGAGCGTGGCCACAGCCCAGGGTTCCGCCGGATCGTTGAAATCCATCTTGAAAACCAGGATGCACAGCGGCCCAAGAGGGACACGCTTCGAGAACGGCTCGTAGGTTCCGCCCAGCGTTCCAAAACCAATTGCGCTGGCATCGTCATCGTAACTCACCAGCGTTTCCCCGCTTCCGACGGCACTATATTTGATACAACTCGAAAGGTTTGTGGCCTTGCCCGCGCTTTCCTGCGCACTGGCCAGCGTTTCGTGCAGGCGGCCATCCTTCTTTGATCCCGGAACCTGGGTTGCCCAATACCTGACGCCGGGGCGCAGGGGTGCCGGAAGGGCGGCGCCGGGCGCGGCCCAAAGGGTCACCGGGCGCAATTCCGGCACGGCTCCCAGACCGGCTACATTTCCCTTGTTAGGCCCGTCGGTGATAAAGCTTTTCGCGTTTTTCAGAATGCTCGAACTGGAAGGCAGCGGTTCCTGCAATCGCACGGAGAGGGTATTTCCTCCGCTGTTCGGGGCCAGCACCTCGGCAAAAAAGCTCCATCGCCGCGCGTCCCCGACCCGCTCCGGGCACCAGAATAAAAACGAGCCGCTTCCGGTGGTGGTGAGGTTGATGACATTGGCATTTCCGGCAGCGTCCGCAGCGGTCGGATGCAGGGTGATGTTCTTATTGTCAACCTTGCACGCATAATAGTCGGTGCCTTCCACCAGGGGAGCCGGAAGCGTGGAGCCGGCATAAGCCTTCGCACGGATGAGATCACCGGTGCCGATCTTGTTGGTCATCCGGTGGTCGGCCGCATAATTGATCTGGTCCGTGGCGATGGAAACGCTGGCCGGATCATCCAAAAACTTCACCACCTGGCGCTCTTTGTAAGAGCGAACCTTGCAGACAAAAATCTGATAGACGACGCGCTTGCCGCCCACTTGCTGCCTGGCTTCGAGCCGCCTGGGTGACGGGCCCTGTATAAAAGTCTGGCCGTAGGCGTTGTAGCTTCCCATAAAATTTTCCCGGGCCGTCGCGCCCGCCGTCCAAAGGCACTTCTTCCCGTCGGTATCGGTCCCGAGTTCCAGCAGGGCGTGCTTGTTCGCCGCCCCCAACGCTATGGAACTGTATCCATTTGCCGTCAGGTCGGTCAACTGGCTCACCAAAGTCTTGGTGTGGAGGGTATGTGTTCCCGTTCCGGCACTCGTAAACACGATGCTATTGACACCCTGTGAGACATTTTGTGCAGGGAGAACCTTCTCACCGGGAACCCCGCCTGGTTGGAAGATCGCATCCGCATCCACCGACACGGCATACACCCTGTACCCTCCGCCGGCGGGAACCACATAGTAGGGCGTTGCGGGTTGCAAGGGTGCCGGCAGCATTCCCGTGGAGGAAAAATAGACCGGCGTGGCCGGTCCGATTCCATTCGGGTAGGAAATCGCAGAGAAACCAATGTCAGGAAGTCGTAGAACTCCCTTCTCCACATCCACATCATCCGGGGCGAATGCCTGGCTGAGCGGAGGAACGGTGAGGTTGGCCGGATTGTCCGCGGCATAGCGCGTGTAAACGGAAGAAACCGGCGGAAACTCATCGCTTCCTCCAAAAAGCGTGCCGCACAACGCCAGCAGGCCGGCTGCTATTTTAATCAGAACCGAGGCCGTCGCCAGGCGACGGCCAATTCGCAGCCGTTTGTAAGCATTTCGGCCCCGGGCGGACCGTTCAGATAACTCTATGCGAAAATTCACTTCGCCGACCTCCATTTTTCCAATGACCATGCCGGATTCAGTAGATTTTGTCCTTGGTCAGCTCCGGGAAATCATCCGTCCGAAATGGCGAGGCCGGCAGGCCGCTGCCATTAGAAAGATTGCAGGTCGGATTGTCCGCCCATGCGTAACGCACCGCAACCGGTCTGTCGATTTGATCGGACCAGACCAGAACGGCACCGTCGTCGATTTTTGCGTTCGCCCAAAGCCATTTTCCCTCCTCTCCACAAATGGTAAATCCTTCCAACTCGCTGTCAGGACTGTTGCGAACCAGTGGAGCAGTCTTTCCGGCCGCAGTATTCACGTCATACACGGCCGGCAACGGACTCGCAACCAGCCCGCCCTCCGTCTGAACAAAGGCGAGTCGAATCCGGCTGCCCTCGGTCTTCATCGAATGATAGGCCGGTCCGGAAGAGGGAATCTTGCGGCCGTAGTCCTGCGCCAAGGCAATCCGGGCCAGCCGTTCACCGGCCTCGCGTTTATTGAGGGGGTGAATGTTGTCCGATTCGCCAATGTCGATCAGGACGGCCTGCCCGGTGCGGGGCAGGTTCAGCGCCATGCTTTGGGCTTCGCGCAGCTCTGCCCACGTGCTCTCCGCAGGCCCTGCCTGTTTCTTTTGGAAATTGGCCAACTGGCAGAAATAAAATGGGAACTCTCCGCACCCCCAACGCTCCCGCCAGTCCGTGATGAGCAGCGGAAAGGTTGTCCGGTATTGCACCGCGCGTCCCGAGTTGCCTTCCCCCTGATACCAAATGACACCCCGGATTGCGTAGGGAATGATTGGATTGATCATGCCATTGAAGAGAAAACCGGCGATTTTTTGCGGAGGGAGGTTCTGCTCCGAGAACACCAAGGCGGCACCGTCCGGCTTTAAAACTTTTTCCTTCGGGCTTTCCCGGTTCCACAGCCGTTCTCTGGCAGCCTTGAGTCCGGGAACCCGATCCAGAGAATCGCTGCTTATCCAAGCCTCGGCAGGGGTCGCTCCGAGGGAAGCGTGGACGAGTCCGACCGGGAGCCTCAATTCGTTTTGCAGCCTTTTGGCAAAGGAGTAGCCAATGGCGGAAAATTTCGCCGAAGTGTCCGGCCCGGCAATGACCCACTCTCCCTGGCAATCCTCCAGAAGCTCACGGGACGCCATGGGTTTGACATGGAATTCCCGCAGGAGCGGATTCGCCGAAACCGGGATTTCGCTCGCCGAGCCGGTGGAATCCTTTAACGCCACCTCCATGTTGGACTGGCCGGATGCCACCCAGACTTCGCCCACGACCACGTCTGCAATGGTGATCCTGCCGTCTTTTCCCGTCACAACCATTTCAAACGGACCCGGCCCTGCTTTGCTCAAATTCAATTCGACTTTCCATTTGCCATCAGCCCCTGCCTTCATGCCGGTCGATTGGTTGCCCAACATGACGGCGACCTCCTCTCCGGGATCGGCCTTGCCCCAGACGGGCACCTTTTCAGACCTCTGAAGCACCATGTGATGGGAGAAGATCGCGGGAAGAATGACTCCCGCGCGCGCGCCGGAAGGAGCCAGCAGCCCTGTGATGGCCATGAACGAAGCAAGGCCCCTCTGCAATTTCCCCTCCGTCCTAAAACCGGCGGGGGAAATCCGCCCGGGTTGAATTTTCGCCTCCATTTACTCGACAAGATAGGCATTCAGCTCCATCGGGCCCGAGGCCAGCTCAAACTGCAGCTCGCCGCCTTTGACCGTCACCGGAACCGTTTCACCCGTCACCAAATTGCTGACCTTTGCCCCCGCTTTGGCACCCGGCACTTTGATCGCCTGCTTTTTACCGGCAACCCCCTTGTAGGCAATGCCGACATAAGTTCCGTTCTTGCCGGGATAGGTGCGCACCTTCAAATCCTTATCTCCATGGTCCAGAACTTTTCCCTCGATCGCAGGCAATGCCAAGAACGCCTGTGCAAAGCGACGATGGGCGTCCGCAAATCCCCGGCCATAAGTATAGGGAGTATAAGTCAAGGTCCGGGCATCACCGTGAAAATACGCCATTAACTCAAACGCCATGCTGAAGGCGGAACCAGCCGGGCTGACCATGCTTCCTTCGTATCTTGGATTGATGGTCCGCGCGCCGATTTCGTCATACATGACCTGGTTGCTCACCGCCAGCCCCTCGGCGGTTTGGAAATAATTGAGATAGGCGGAGTCGTCGGCGCACCATAGCGCATTGGCCGGCGCAAAAATTTCCACCCCCTTGATATCGCGATACAACTCCGGACGCATGGCGTAATCCGCACGATCCGCATTGTTCCAGGACAGGAAAGCGCCGGAGCGCATGACTTTGATATAATCCTCCCCGGTCAGCTTCTTCCGTTCCTCCCGATCCTTTTCATAGACCGCGCGCCCCTTGCCGGTGCCGTCTTTGTTAAAGTTGGCGCCATCTTTGCTAAAGGCTATTTGCTTGTTGAACGCCCATGAGGTGAGGCTCGGAAGGATCAGTCCGAATTTGTCGCCATCCCAGTTGTAATAATAGAGCTTCATGTCGGAACGGTAGCTCTGCAAGAGAGCCGCCAGCCGGCCATGGAATTGCGCCCGCTTTTCCAGCCACCACGCATCGTATTGCACACGCCCCGCTCCACTGGTGGAAGCCCAGGCCCTTTGCTCTTCTTCCGATCCGGGGGGGAGCTTTCCTGTTTCCTTGGCAAACAAATCCAGGTCGAATTTGCTGTAACTGATCGGCATGCGGTCCTGCCGGATGCGCCAGAGGACGCCCGTCAACTGCGGATTATCCTTCACGTATGGCTTGATGAGATGATCCATCAGTTTCTGAAGATCGTCCCAAGTCGCCGGCTGCAGAAGATCGGCGCACCAGGTGCCAAACCGATTGGGCTTGGCGGGCTTGCCATCCTTGCCGACCGCGCGGAGTTCCACCGGGATGTCCAGTGATCCGCCGTATTCGATCCGGGGAACATACCGAAGGCCAAATCGCTTCGTCGCGGCCAGATATTTTAGATGCTGGGATTCCTTCCCCGGCACTGCCTGCACGGCATTTGTGCCCGGTTGGTAATTTTTTCTGACCGCATAGCCCCGGGTATCTTCGCCAAAGGTTTCATAGCCGTTGAGCGGTTCGCTCCAGTTGGCCAGGCCCCACTTGATCATGATCGGGGAAATTGCGTTATAGCCCATGAGTTTCGCATAGCGGACTCCGTCCACCGGATCCGCCTCCGCCTGCCGCTCCCAGTCGAACATCAGGACGCGCTGTGGAAGATCCTTGGGCAGATTGATCCGTGGCGCATCGGCTTCCGCATCAATCTCGTAGAGTTTCATCCGGGCAACGGCCGGGCCACCGTCGAACATCGTGTAGTATTTTCCGGGCGTGACCTTGTTTACGAGATAGACCCAGACGCCATTTTCCGTGGGCGCGCCATAGGCTCCGCTCATGCCGACTGTCTCCTCGTCCAGCGGCACGATGGTGTCATACCACTGCCAGGCGTGGCTGAGCGGCCAGGGATCATACGGGTCATCCGGGCCAACGCCATTTTGCCAACCCACATCCAGATAGTTCCGCCCCGCGCTAATTTCGATGGGGCAATAGCGCGGTTTGTCCTCGGGATATTCAATCCGAAGCAGGTAAGTGCCGTGCGGCTTGAGCTGGCCGCGCCCGATGCGATAGGCGAACCACCCATTTGCTGATTCCCTCGCCTTCTTTCCAAGGATGTCCTTAACCTCCACGTTCACCGCGCATCCCGGCGTCATATGATCCTGGGATTTGGCGAACCC
>Ga0114978_10003849_pt1 | contig 12239 bp, 10 predicted proteins | sample S_140212_EF_Meta_FD_87027 | JGI IMG/M metagenome (GOLD analysis project Ga0114978, IMG submission 87027) | Freshwater microbial communities from Lake Simoncouche, Canada to study carbon cycling - S_140212_EF_MetaG | ecosystem: Environmental > Aquatic > Freshwater > Lake | place: Lake...
GCGCCGCCGTGGCGCTCGGCCTGCCGCTGGTGGTCCATACCCGCAGTGCCGCCGCCGGCACGGTGGCGATCTTGCGCGAGGAGGGTGCTGCGGGGTCGGTTGGTGTCGGCGATGATCCGGGGTTCACCGAGAGCCAGTCGGTCGCTCGAGCGGTACTCGATATGGGCTTTTACATTTCTTTTTCCGGCATCATCACATTCAAATCTGCCCAGGACCTGCGCGAGGTGGCGGCCTTCGTTCCACTGGATCGGCTGCTGATCGAGACCGACAGCCCCTATCTGGCGCCGGTGCCGCATCGGGGCAAGACCAACAATCCCTCTTATGTCGCGCTGGTGGCGCAGCAGATGGCACTGATCCGGTCGATGTCGGTAGAGGATATTGCGCGGCTGACAAGTGGCAATTTCGACCGGCTTTTTCCGCAGGTGATCCGATGAAGGCTGCTCAGGGGCGCTTCCAAAGGTCGCCCGACAATGTTATAAATTACTTTAAGAAAGTTATTTATCTTATTGTTTTATGTAGTTTTAGTTCGGTATTTTCAGGTTCTTTCGAGGATTTTTTTTCGGCCATTCGGGCAGACGATCCGGTCACGGTGTCGCGCCTGTTGCGGCTCGGGTTTGACCCCAACACGCGCGACGCCGCCGGACAGCATCCGCTGCATCTGGCGGTGCGCGAGAAGTCCGTCCGGAGCGCCGCGGTCCTGATTGCCTGGAAGCCGACCGACGTGGAGCCGCGCAGCCTATCCGATGAGAGTCCGCTGATGCTGGCGGCCTTGCACGGAATGCGCGACACCGCCGCAAGGCTGATCGACCGGGGGGCCGACGTCAACAAGCCGGGCTGGACGCCGCTGCACTATGCCGCCACCAACGGCCATGTGGCGCTGATCCGGCTGCTGCTGGAGCACCATGCCTATATCGACGCCGCTTCGCCGAACGCCAGCACGCCCTTGATGATGGCCGCTTTTTACGGTTCTCCTGCGGCGGTCAAGCTGCTGCTTGAATGCGGCGCCGATCCGATGCTGCAAAACGACCAGGGGCTCAGCGCGCTGGATTTCGCCCACCGCAACAGCCGGGTCGACGCGGTGGCGTTAATAGCCGCCTTCCTGCGGGATGGCAAGCCCGCGCCTGGCTGTGAGGGATAACGGTTTTCGCGCAGCGATCTCGGCCTGTATTAGCTTTATACGATGTATATTATGTTAAGTCTAATACATAATGAGCGTCTGGGAACCACCCCCAGCGTTGCGAAGACCGCCTCGCCGCTCACCGAACCCTGAAGCTCAGCGTGGCCGCGCTGGGGTCAGCGAATGGTGCGCCCAGCGCGACTTCGCCGCTGCCGTGCAGCAAGCACTCCTCGCGGCGCAGCGGCAGATCGGACGACGACCCTGCATAACGCACCCAGCAACCGTAGCTGCTCAGGTCAACCAGCACCATGCTGCCGTTGCGCCAGTCAATGCGCGCGTGCGCGCGGGAAACGCGGGGATCGCTGACGACAAACTGCGCTCGCCGGTCGCGGCCGATGTGGACCGGCAACTGCGACGAATTAAAGCGCAGCTGCTGGTCGATCCACGACAGCTCGATCTCTCTGCCCGGCGCGGTCGGCTCCGGAAATTGATGCTCCGGCTGGATCGTCGCCTGCATGACCATGAAGTCGGTATGCGCCTCGTCCTGCCAGTCGAGCTGGAACACCGCGCAGGGCTGTGTCCTGCCCCGAACCGTTATCTGTCCAAGTGGGCGAAACTGCAGCCCGGCGTGCTGGGTGCTATCGAGCGCCGCGGCGCTGCTGGTCCAGATCTGGCTTGGCCCCGACAGGTCGCACAGGCGCGATGCGACGTTGACCGCGTCGCCGTAGCAGTCGCCGTCGACGAACTCAACCGCCCCCCGTGCGACCCCCACGCGCAGCGGCATGCGGGTGGCGGCGCTGGAGATCGCCAGCCATTGCAGATTTTCGCGTTGCATATCGACCGCCGCCCGAATCGCGTCCGAGGCATGCGGAAACACCGCCAATAGCCCGTCGCCGAGCGTCTTGACCACCCGCCCGCCGCTGGCGACGCAGGCAGCCGCGATGCGCTGTGTGCGCTGGGTCACCAGTTGGGATGCCAGCGCGTTGCCCAGCGCTTCGAAAACCCCTGTGCTTCCGACCAGGTCGGCGAAGAGCACCGTGGTTTGAACGCTCATGGCGTCGCCATTGCGCGGGGCTTCGCGGTGGCTGCGGATGCGAAGGTCGAAAATACGGGCATCATGGTCCAGGATGGGTGCTTTAGGCTGAGCCACCCACCCAAGGGGGCCAACAACTGCTATATTGCGCTGCAGCAATAATGTAAAGGTTCCGCAGATGTTGTACCAGCTTTATGAGTCCCAACGTTCAATGATGGAGCCGTTTTCCGACCTGGCCGCCGCCACCGCCAAGGTTTTCTCCAACCCGCTGTCGATTCTCGGGCAAACGCCCTACGCCCAGCGCCTTTCGGCCGGTTTCGACCTGATGAATCGTCTGGGGCGCGACTACGAGAAGCCGGAGTTTGGTATCCGAACCGTCGACGCGCAGGAGGTGGCGATCGCCATCCACGAGCGCGTCGAGATCAATCTGCCATTTTGCGAATTGCGCCGCTTCAAGCGCTTCAGCGACGACCCGGCAACGCTTGAAGCGCTCAAGGGCCAGCCCGCCGTCTTGGTGGTGGCGCCGCTGTCAGGCCACTACGCGACGCTGCTGCGCGACACCGTTCAGACCATGCTCAAGGACCACAAGGTCTACATCACCGACTGGAAGAATGCCCGCATGGTTCCGCTGGCCGAGGGCGCCTTTCACCTGGACGACTATGTCAGCTATGTGCAGCAGTTCATCCGCCACCTGCAGGCCCGTTACGGAAACTGCCATGTGATGAGCGTCTGCCAGCCGACTGTTCCGGTGCTGGCTGCGGTGTCGCTGATGGCCACGCGCGGTGAACTGGCGCCTTTGACGATGACGATGATGGGCGGGCCCATCGACGCCCGAAAATCGCCCACCGCCGTCAACAACCTGGCGACCAACAAGAGCCTGCGCTGGTTCGAGAACAACGTGATCTACCGGGTTCCGAGCAAGTTCCCCGGCGCAGGACGCCGCGTCTATCCGGGTTTTTTGCAGCACTCGGGTTTTGTGGCGATGAATCCCAGCAACCATGCCAAGAGCCATTACGACTATTTTCAGGACCTGATCAAGGGCGACGACGCGAGCACCGACGCGCACCGCAAGTTTTACAACGAATACAACGCGGTTCTCGATATGGATGCCGACTACTACCTCGACACCATCAACGTGGTCTTTCAGGATTTCAAGCTGGTTCACGGTACCTGGGATGTGCGCAACGCCAAGGGAGAGCCCGAGCGGGTCCGGCCGCAGGATATACGCGACACCGCGCTGCTGTCGATAGAAGGCGAGCTTGACGATATTTCGGGTTCTGGACAGACCGCCGCAGTGCACAGCATCTGCACCGGCGTGGCCAAGAACATGCAGCGGCACTTTGAGGTCAAGGGTGCGGGTCATTACGGAATATTTGCCGGGCGGCGCTGGCGTGACATGGTGTACCCGCAGGTGAAGGCCTTCATACTCGCCCACCAACCCAAAGCACGCCCAGCCGATGCGAGCCAGCCCCGAGTTGCTGCCAAGAAGAGCGGTCGGCTGGTCGCTCCCGCTCCCAGGGCACCCCGCAAGCCGTGAATCGATGAGCGCCGACGCGCAGCAGATTCTTGCGGCGCTGCCCCAGACGCAGTGCACCCGCTGCGGATACCCCGATTGCGCCGCCTACGCCAGCGCCATCGCGACCGGGAAGGCGGCGATCAACCAGTGCCCGCCGGGCGGGGCACAGGGGATTGCGCGACTCGCCGCGATCACCGGCCAGCCGGTGACCCCGCTGAATCCGGACAACGGCGTCGAGTCGGCGCGCGCGATCGCGTTCATCGACGAGGACTGGTGCATCGGCTGCACGCTGTGCATCAGCGCCTGCCCGACCGACGCCATAGTCGGTGCCAACAAGCTGATGCATACCGTGATCGAGTCCTGGTGCACCGGCTGCGCGCTGTGTCTGCCGGTATGCCCGGTCGACTGCATCGTGATGGAGCCGGTCCACCCCCAGGCCAGCGGCTGGAACGCATGGTCGCAGCAGCAGGCGGACCAAGCGCGGCAGCGTTATCAGGACTCGGTACAGCGACGCCAGCGCGAGCAACTGGAAAACGACAGCCGGCTTGAGGCCAAAGCGCTGCTCAAACTAGGCGACCTGTCACAGCACTCGCGGCACACGGACGCCGCGCTGCTGGAAAAAAAACGCCTGGTGATAGAGGCCGCCCTGGCCCGTGCACGCGCCAAACGCGCAGCAGCCTGAGCCCTGCGCTAAGCGCGAGCGTCGTTCACCGAATCGCGGAACTCCGACAGGCTCACCGCGTTGCCAATTTCACGCGGCAGTGCATCGCGCACGGAAAATACGCCCAGAATCTTGCCGGCGGACGAGATCACCGGAAGATGGCGGAATCCGCGCTCAATCATCACCAGGACGGCGTCCGACACCAGCATGCCGGGGGCCACGCAATAGGGGTTGGGCGTCATCACCTCGCTGACCAGGGTCGTCGTGGGACCCAGTGCCTTGGCGAGCACCCGCGTCATCAGGTCGCGCTCGGTCAGTATGCCCAGCAAGTGGCCTGGCGTGTCGACGATGAGCACGCTGCCGCAGTTGGCGCGCGTCATCACGCATGCGGACTCCCAGACATTGGCTTGCGGGCCGAGACTGACAACATGCCTGCGCGGCATCGACTGGTAAATGGTACGTTCTGCCATGACGCTCCCCCTCCCCGTTGTCGGGTTTTAACGCAGCGACGCGTTGATCCGCTCGAGCGCCTGCGCACCCGGACACAGCTCGCGCGCCTCGAGCTTGTTGAGCGGCTTGGCGCCGGTATTGAGCGCCATGTGCAGGTCGGTCGCCAGCGGATCCACATACAGCAGCCCGGTGACCACCTCGCCGCGCGCCTGGTGCGCCTGCATGAAAGCCATCGCGCCGTAGCGGTCGGTAGGGTCGTAGTCCGCGTGCAGCTTGCGCAGGTGCAGCATTGACCCATCGTGCTGCTGGACGTCGACGATGTCACCGGCATCGTACTGCGTGGTGATCGGGCTGCGCGGCGTGATGAAGTCGATGCGGCTGACCGCCTCGTTGTGTTCGCGCACATAGTCGTAGCTCTTGGTGCTGCCGGCGTGGTTGTTGAAAGCCACGCAGGGGCTGATGACGTCGATGAACGCCGCGCCGCCGTGCCCGATGGCAGCCTTGATCAAAGGAACCAGCTGCTCCTTGTCGCCCGAAAAACTGCGTGCCACGAAAGTCGCGCCGAGCTGCAGCGCCATCGCCACCAGGTCGACCGCGCTGTCGCTGTTGACGACCCCCTTCTTGCTGCGCGAACCCTGGTCGGCGGTGGCCGAGAACTGCCCCTTGGTGAGCCCGTAGACGCCGTTGTTTTCGACGATGTAGACCATGCGAACCGCGCGGCGCATGCTATGCGCGAACTGGCCCAGCCCGATCGAAGCCGAGTCGCCATCGCCCGACACGCCGAGGTACAGCAGGTCCCGGTTGGCCAGATTAGCGCCGGTCAGCACCGACGGCATGCGCCCGTGCACCGTGTTGAACCCATGCGATGCGCCCAGAAAATAGTCCGGCGTTTTGGAGCTGCAGCCAATTCCCGAGAGCTTGGCGACCCGGTGCGGCTCGATGTCGAGCTCCCAGCAGGCCTGCACGATGGCGGCCGATATCGAGTCGTGTCCGCAGCCGGCGCACAGTGTCGATACCTTGCCCTCGTAGTCGCGCCGGGTATAGCCGACCTTGTTGACGGTCAGCGACGGATGGTGCATCTTAGGTTTGGCGATGTAGGTCATGCGGCCTCCCTGGCGGCGGTTGCGGCAACGGCTGTCGGCGCGCAGGCCTGTGCGTGTTCGGTGATGGCGCGCGTGATGAAGCGCGCGGTGATCGGCGTTCCGTCGAAATGCAGCACCGGTATCAGGCGCGCCGGGTCGATCTCCAACTCGTTGACCAGCAGTTGGCGCATCTGGGCGTCGCGGTTTTGCTCCACCACGTACACCGTCGGGTGCGCTGCGATGAACGACGCCACCGCCTCGGAGAACGGAAAGGCGCGCAGCCGCAGCGCGTCGAGGTGAACGCCCTGCGCGCCCAGCGCGTCGAGCGCCTCGTGCATCGCCGGGCTGGTCGAGCCGAAATAGACCACGCCCACACGGGTGCTTTGCGCCGCCTGGCGCAGCACCGGCTGCGGCACCAGGCCTGCAGCGGTTTTGAACTTCTTGAGCAGCCGCTCGACGTTGTAGACATAGTCGGGCCCGCGCTCGGAATAGCGCGCGTAGGGGTCCCGGGTGGTTCCGCGGGTGAAATAACTGCCTTTGCTGGGGTGCGTTCCAGGCAGGGTGCGCCATGCAATGCCGTCGCCGTCCACATCCTTGTAGCGGCCAAAATCCTTACCGGCCTCGAGTTCCTGAGCGCTCATCAGCTTGCCCCGGTCGTACTGGCGCGCCGGGTCCCATTCAAAGGGCTCGCACAGGCGCTGGTTCATTCCGATGTCGAGGTCGGTCATGATGAAGATCGGCGTCTGCAGCCGCTCGGCCAGATCAAGGGCGATGGCGCCCTGCTCGAAACATTCATGCGGGTCCTGCGGCAGCAGCAGCACATGCTTGGTATCCCCGTGCGAGGCGTAGGCGCAGGCTATCAGGTCGGCCTGCTGGGTGCGCGTCGGCATACCGGTCGATGGCCCACCGCGCTGCACATTGATGATGGTGACCGGTATCTCGGCGAAATAAGCCAACCCGATGAACTCGGTCATCAGCGACACGCCCGGGCCCGATGTCGCGGTAAAGGCCCGCGCGCCGTTCCATCCCGCGCCTACCACCATGCCGATCGACGCGATTTCGTCTTCCGCCTGCACGATGGCGTAGCGGTGCTGTCCGCTGTCCGGGTCGACCCGGTACTTGGCGCAGTAGCGCTCAAAGGCTTCGGCGACCGACGACGACGGCGTGATCGGGTACCAGGCAGCGACGGTCGCTCCGCCGTACAGGCAGCCCAGCGCGACCGCGGTGTTGCCGTCGACGAATATCTGCTTGCCGACCTGATCCGCACGTTGCACCCGGATGCCCAGAGGGGCGTCCAGATGCTCGCTGGCAAAGTCGCGCCCCAGGTGCAGCGCGCGCACATTGGAGTCCAGCAGCTTCTCCTTGCCCTTGTACTGCTCGGCGAACAGTTGCTCGATCACCTGCGCCTCGACCTCGAGCAGTACCGACAGCGCGCCCACATAGACGATGTTCTTGAACAGCTGGCGCTGGCGCGGATCTGAGTAGACCGCGTTGCAGATCTCGGTCAGCGGCATACCGAGCACCTGGATGTCGGAGCGGAAGCGCTCCTTGGGCATCGGCCGGGTGCTGTCGTAAAACAGGTAGCCGCCGGGCTCGAGTTCGGCCATGTCGGCGTCCCAGGTTTGCGGGTTCATCGCCACCATCATGTCGATGCCGCCTCGCCTTCCCTGATAGCCCTTGCTCGACACCCTGGCCTCGTACCAGGTCGGCAGGCCCTGGATATTGCTGGGGAAGATGTTGCGCGGGCTGACCGACACCCCCATGCGCAAGATCGCCTTGGCGAACAACTCGTTGGCCGACGCCGATCCGGACCCATTGACGTTGGCGAACTTGATGACGAAATCGTTGACCGCTTCAATGCGTTTCATACCGACTCCACCATGCGGGAACGCGCCGGCTTGTCGCGGCAGCCCGGCCCCGCCTGCACCGTCGACAGCAGGAACTTCTGCATGTCCCAGGCGCCGGTCGGGCAGCGTTCGGCGCACAGACCGCAGTGCAGGCAGACGTCCTCGTCCTTGACCATCACCCGGGTGGTCTTGAGCGGCCCCGACACATACAGGTCCTGTGCCAGATTGAGCGCCGGCGCCTTCAGCCTTGTGCGCAGATCGGCTTCGTCGCCGTTGGCGGTAAAGCTGATGCAGTCCATCGGGCAGATGTCGACGCAGGCGTCGCACTCGATGCACGCGTCCTTGGAAAAAACGGTCTGCACGTCGCAGTTCAGGCACCGGCCCGCTTCCTTGAGCGCGGTCGCCGCGTCGAAACCAAGCTCCACCTCGACCTTAATGCTTGCCAACGCCTTTTCCGCCTTGGCCCACGGAACCAGGAAGCGCTGGTCGACCGAAATGTCGTTGTCGAAGCTCCATTCGTGGATTCCCATCTTCTGCGAAATCAGGTTGGTCATCGGCGCCGGGCGCTGGTGCACATCCTCGCCCTGCAACAGCCGGTCCATCGACACCGCCGCCTCATGGCCGTGGGCAACCGCCGTGATGATGTTCTTCGGGCCGAAGGCCGAGTCGCCGCCAAAAAAGATATGCGGCACGCTTGACTGGAAGTTGTCCTGACCCAGCACCGGCAGCCCCCAACTGTCGAACGCAATGCCGCTGTCGGCCTCGATCCACGGAAAAGCATTTTCCTGCCCGACCGCTATCAACACCGCGTCGCATTCGATCAGCACATCGGGTTCTCCGGTTGGAATCAGGCTGCGCCGGCCCTTGTCGTCGTAAACCGCCTTGACGATCTCGAACCTCATTCCGGTCAGCTGGCCGTCGCGGTGCTCGAAAGACTTGGGGACATGGAAATTGATGATCGGTATGCCCTCGTGCTGCGCATCCTCTTTCTCCCAGGCAGACGCCTTCATCTCGTCAAAGCCGCTGCGCACGATTACCTTGACCTCGGTGCCACCAAGGCGCCGCGACGATCGACAGCAGTCCATGGCGGTGTTACCGCCACCGAGAACGATCACCCGCTGGCCGATGCGGGTAATGTGGCCAAAGGAAACCGAAGCCAGCCAGTCGATCCCGATATGGATGTTGTCCCGGATCTCGCTGCGTCCGGGCAGATCCAGGTCGCGGCCGCGCGGCGCGCCGCAGCCCACAAAAATGGCGTCGTAACCTTGCACCATCAGCGCCTTCATCGACGCGATGCGCTCGCCGCTGCGGAAGTCCGCGCCCAGGTCCAGGATGTAACCGGTCTCCTCGTCGATCACCGTCTCGGGAAGGCGAAAGCGCGGTATCTGGGTGCGGATGAAACCACCTGCCTTGCGCTCGGCATCGAAAATCGTGACCTCATAGCCCAGCGGCAGCAGGTCGCGGGCGACGGTCAGTGAGGCCGGCCCCGCCCCGACACAGGCGATGCGCTTTCCGTTGCGCGGCGCGACCTGTGGCATGCGCTTGCGCACGTCGTCTTTCAGGTCGGCGGCCACCCGCTTGAGCCTGCAGATCGCCACCGGTTCGGGCTTGCTGCCGTTGCTTTCCTCGACCCGGCTGCGCCTGCAGGCGGGCTCGCAGGGGCGGTCGCAGGTGCGCCCCAGAATGCCGGGAAACACGTTGGAGGTCCAGTTCACCATGTAGGCGTCCGAGTAGCGCCCCTGCGCGATCAGGCGGATGTACTCGGGAACCGGGGTATGGGCCGGACATGCCAGTTGGCAATCGACGACCTTGTGAAAATAGGCTGGATTGGCGATATCGGTAGGCTGCAAGAATGCTCTCCTGTGCGCTGGTTCACCTCCCTGGTTGGCAAACTCCGTTGGCCTACAGTCTACGCCGATAGCCGAGGGCTCAGCTGCGGCTGCCTGCCAGGGCAGCAAATGCCAGGATCACTTCGGCGGGCGCCTGCACCATTTCAACCAGCACGCCCTCGCCGGCAATCGGAAATTCCGCGCTGGCCTTGGGGTGCAGAAAACAGATGTCAAAGCCGGCGGCCCCCTTGCGGATGCCTCCCGGGGCGAACCGGACCCCCTGCCCGCTTAGCCACTCGACCGCGGCCGGCAAGTCGTCTATCCACAGACCCACATGGTTGAGCGCGGTGGCGTGCACCGCTGGCTTGGCCTGCGGGTCCAGCGGCTGCATCAGGTCGACCTCGACCTTGAGCGGGCCCGCGCCGATGCTGCAGATGTCCTCGTCGACGTTTTCGCGCTCGGACACAAAATGGCCGCTCAGCTCCAGCCCGAGCATGTCGATCCACAATCGACGCAGCCGCTGCTTGTCCAGCGCGCCAATGGCGATCTGCTGGATTCCGAGTACCTTGAATGGGCGTGGTGTCATGGCTTGCACAGGTAGGGGTAGAGCACGCTCCGGGGGGCGCGACGACAGGCCGCTTCCCATCAGGAAAACTCGACGATGGCCTGATCGACCACCAGCGATTCGCCTTTGCTCGCCAGCACCTTCGCGACCACGCCGTCGGCAACGGCGAACAGCACATTTTCCATCTTCATGGCCTCGATCACCGCAATCCGCTCACCGGACTGCACCTTCTGGCCGGGTTGCACCGCGACCTCTACCAGCAGACCCGGCATCGGCGACAGGATGAAGCGGCTCATGTCGGGTGGCGGCTTGTGCGGCATCAGGCTGTGCAGCTGCGCCATGCGGTGGGAGACGACCAGCACCTCGATGCGCGCGCCGTTGTGCTGTAGCCGCAGTCCGAGCGGATTGCGCGCCGATGCCCGCTCGACCTGCGCGGTGAAGGGTTCGCCGTTGACGCTTCCGCGCAGGCAGATATCGTTGAGTCGCCCAACGCAGCAGATCGCGTAGCGCTTGCCGCCTACGCCAATCGTCGCCGATCCGGTTTCGCCGACGAACTCGTCGACATGCACCGGGTGATAGACATGCCGACCGTCCGACCCCAGCGCGATGACGGTGTAGTCCTTGCCGACCTGCACGCCGTAACCGGGCAACTGTCCGCTGATGCTGAGCGCGCGTTCGCGCGACTTGCGCCGCACAAAAGCCGCCAGCGCGAGCATGAAGCCGGGGTCATCGTGCACCACCTGCTCGGCCAGAAAGCCACCGGCGTAATGCTGCGCGATGAAACCGGTGTTGAAGTCGCCAGCGGCAAAGTCCGGATGCGCCAGCAGCGCAGACTGAAAAGCGATGTTGCTCGAGACGCCGCGGATCACGAAGCCATTGAGCGCGTCGCGCATCATCGCGATCGCCTGCGCGCGGTCGCGCCCGTGCACGATCAGCTTGGCGATCATCGAGTCGTAGTACATCGGTATCTCGCCGCCCTCGTGCACGCCGGTGTCGACCCGAACGCCGTTCCAGCGCCCGGTGTCGGCGGCGGCCATGGTCTGCTGCGGAGGCGCAAAGCGCACCAGCCTGCCGGTGCTGGGAAGGAAGTTGCGAAACGGATCCTCGGCGTTGATGCGGCATTCGATCGCCCAGCCGTCGCGCCGCACCTGCTGCTGCGTCAGCGGCAAGGCCTCGCCGGCGGCGACGCGGATCATCAGCTCGACCAGGTCCAGCCCGGTGATGCATTCGGTCACCGGATGCTCCACCTGGAGCCGGGTATTCATTTCAAGAAAGTAGAAGCTCTGGTCGCGCCCGACGACAAACTCCACCGTTCCCGCGCTCTCGTAGCGCACCGCGCGGGCCAGCGCAACCGCCTGCTCGCCCATCGCCTTGCGCGTCGCCTCGCTGATGAAGGGGCTGGGCGCCTCCTCGATCACCTTTTGGTGGCGCCGCTGTATCGAGCACTCGCGCTCGTTGAGGTAAATGATGTTGCCCTGGCTGTCGCCGATGAGCTGTATTTCAATATGGCGCGGTTGCTCGACGAACTTCTCGATGAAGACACGGTCGTCGCCAAAGCTGTTACGCGCCTCGTTGCGGCAACTGGTGAAGCCGTCGAAGGCCTCCTTGTCGTCAAGGGCCACGCGCAGTCCCTTGCCGCCGCCGCCGGCGCTGGCTTTGATCATCACCGGGTAGCCAATGCCGCGCGCTATCTCGACCGCCTCCTGCGGGCTCAGCACCGGCTCGTTGACGCCGGGTATGCAATTCACCCCCGCGGCGGCGGCGAGCTTCTTGGATGCGATTTTGTCGCCCATGGCGGCGATCGCATGGTGCTTGGGGCCGATAAAGACGATTCCCTGCTCCTCGACGCGGCGTGCGAACTCGGCGTTTTCGCTCAGAAAACCGTAGCCCGGATGTACCGCCTGCGCACCGGTTTGCTGGCACGCCGCGATGATGCGGTCGATCAGCAGGTAGCTCTCGCGGCTGGGGGCCGCGCCTATATGCACCGCCTCGTCGGCGAGTGCCACATGGCGCGCTTCGCGGTCGGCATCGGAAAAGACGGCGACGCTGCGGATGCCCATTTTGCGTGCACTCTGGATCACCCGGCAGGCTATTTCGCCACGGTTGGCGATCAGTATCTTTGTGAACATGGGCTTCCTA
>Ga0114978_10003852_pt1 | contig 12236 bp, 12 predicted proteins | sample S_140212_EF_Meta_FD_87027 | JGI IMG/M metagenome (GOLD analysis project Ga0114978, IMG submission 87027) | Freshwater microbial communities from Lake Simoncouche, Canada to study carbon cycling - S_140212_EF_MetaG | ecosystem: Environmental > Aquatic > Freshwater > Lake | place: Lake...
ATTCTCTAGCAACCACACGGTCTTTTTCTTTTTCTTCTTCTGGGAGTTGAGCATAGTTTTGTTTCATCAATTGTGCTCGTTGTTGAAGTTTAGCCTCTAGTTTACCTGCGGCCTTTAGTTTTTCAGTATCACTGAATTGATCGGGATTTTTTACAAATGCTTGAGCAGTTACATTCCAACCTTTATGAATAGCATCGCTAATGGCTTCAATATCAGTAACACCCTTATCAATCATTTGTTTAGCATAAGCCGCTGACTTTAAGTTTGCTTGCCAACCAAATGTATTTCCAGGTTGACTACGACCATAATGATAAGCATTGTCTAATGCTTCGTCACTGATAGTGGCCAGTTGTTGTATAGATAGACCAGTCAAGCCTTCCGCAACACCTTGTTCTTTTTCACTTTGTAAGTAATCCCACACGGTGATTAGGTAATCTTCTGCAAGCGAGATCTTTTCCTGACACCATTCTGGAAGATTATCACCTTCTTTAATTGTGTCTAGTAAACCATTAGCGGCTCGAGAAATAGTATGTAAACTACCATAGGACATGCCTGCTTCGTCATCGTACTCGGGATTAGAATTTTCATTCTTAGGTTTCTGGTGATGTTTCTTCATGTTAATTGCAATAGCGGCCTGCTGTGCCGGACTACTTGCTTCTGCTAATGCAACGTTTAATTTATCCTGAAGGCCTTCTGCATACTCTTTATTCTTATGCTTTGTTTCGCCTTGCTTTGCGGCTTTCTTTTTATCTTTGTGAGCACCAGCACCGCTAGTTGTAGCACCTGCGTTTTTAGCTACAAAGTTTCTTGGTTTAACTGTGCGAATTGGATCGCGACGATCTTTTTTACCTTCGTTCATGATGTTCTCTTAATAATTTTGGGTTTCTTCTTTTTAGAAGGAGCAACAGATTCTGCACCGGGGCCTCCAAACGCAAAACCGTTACCGTATCTTCCACCGGCTACACCTGTACCAACATCGCTAGATGCTGTTGAACTACCGCTTGCAGATTCTTTAACTTTAGTTAAGTCTGCGGCTGATGTAGGATGTTCTTCGTCATTGTCGCCACTCTTAGCAATTAATTTGCCCGAGCTACGATCTAAACTTTTTAATTCTTGAGGCTTGTGTTCTTCTTCGCCTTTCATGATCTTACGAGCACGAGTAAATCCGTCTACAACTTTTTGTAGGCTATCTTCGTCCGCTTGATATTTGATACCAATGCCACCTGCTTGTTCCCATGCACTAATGTTACTACCTCTATCATCGATTAATATGTTAGGAGTACCATCTGATTGTTTAGCGTACTTGGCTTTATTGGGAGTGATAATTATATTAACAGGTTGTGGTTTTAAATGTTTTTGAATCCATACTTTCTTTTGTGCTTCTGAGTTTTCAAAATCGCCACGCAATGGACTGGAACAAATATGATAGTGTCCGTATAGTTTTACTATCATAGAAATTAATTGATCAGCACTAGGAATCTTTGGTAAACGTGCAAAGAAATCAGTACCTACCATTTTTTGTAGTGTAGGATCTGTCTTTGCAGGAGGAATGTCTCTATAGTTACCAGATTGGATACCCGCAAGTTTAGCATACTCCGTAAAGAAGTCTGCAATAACTCCGTCCATATCTACGTAAACTTCCGGCTTCTTCATTTTTTATTCATCCAATTTGCTACAGGACTTGCTACGTTAGTATCGTCTGCTTCTTTACTCTTACTACGTTTTGCTAATTCAGTTCCGTCAGTTGGAATAGTAGCCATTGCTTGGTACATCATTAATTCTTCTGCATCTGTGTACGGAAACGCTACATTATATTTTTCAACAAAACTTGCGCTGTCCATATCAACCGCTTTCCTACTAGATCCGTCAGCCATTGCCGCTGCCATACCAATGCGATTCATATGATACATGCGATCGTATCCGCCTTTATCACGCATACGAATAGATCCCTGACTTTTATCTTCCAAATCTTTAGGAATATTTCCGCTCGGTTTCGCTTCGTTTACAAACTCTTTTGCTCTCATTTTGTTTTATTCCATTGTGCAACAGGACTAACATTATTAACAGGATCAGTTTCTTTACTACCTTTTCCTGCTAGTTTTTTCACTTTGTATCCAACTCTCTTGTGTGCGGCATTCATTATTTCTTCGTCAGCAGAACTGTAGTGTGATGACACCATTAGACCAGACGCTGGACCTTCAGCATCAAATTCGTGAGCACAATCTGGGGCTCCTGCGGCAGCAACACCTAATCTATATTTTTTGTAAGGATCGTGGCCGGCTGTAGGATAAGAAACTTGTCCAGGAGAAGAATTTTTATGATCCTTTCTCATAGGTTCAACTTTCTTTTTCATTCCTTCAAATAATTCATTTAATGTCATTTACTTTCCTACAGGCTTTTCGCCAGTTAAGTACGGTTTACTAAACCATAATTTAATGTATTCTTGTGAGCCTGGTTTGATATTATGCTGTTTCATCAACGAGACTTTTTCAGCCGCAGTTGTTGAAACGTTACTACCTTTATTTATAGCGGCGTTGTGAGCCGCAGTAGTCGCACGATACTCTTGTAATCGACCTTCAGAATTTAATCCTGCTAGGTATTGTATAACTTTTAGCTCGTGGATAGGATCATTAGGTTCTAGATACGCATCTTCATTGCTATCCTGAGGAATATTATCTGTTGTTATACGATACTGTTTCATATTAGCAGTTCCAACGCTTACGTGCCTTACAAATTGCTTTGTCTGGAGTTTTGGTACAATCTATATTATGCATTTTCTTTTGACCAGCAGATCTAGAACAATAGCTCGATCTACGTTTGCTAGCTTTAGAACCTTTCTTTAATTTACTAGGCTTAGTAGTAACGGCAGTCTTTAACTTGCTACCAGGATTCTCGCGACGATACGCATTAACCGCCTTTTGACTCATGCCGTCAGTTTTGTCTCGCTTGTTGGCTTTTTGCCAGTCTTCGGTAATAAATTCTCTAGCTCTCATTTTTTTGCCCTACCTGCTTTCATATTGGCCATCCAATGTGCCATACGTGCTTTCTCGCCTGTTGAGTGTTTAGCAGTATTACGTAAACTGCTTACACTGGCTTTAGTATTAACACCGCTACGTTTTGCTAATCCCTTACGTCCGGGATTCTTACCATCAGCAAAGTTTTCTAATAATTTGTTAACGGCATTAGACATTTCTAATTCCCAATCTTCGCCAACCTTTACGCAGTTATTAACACGGGTACCACCTTTCATTTTAGTACCTTGTTTGCGATAACCTTTCCAGCACTTGGGATCTAAACGTTGATCTTCGTCAACATCTTTTTCTTTCTTTGGCTCTTCTTGCGGCTTATTACGACCTGCAATTAATTCTAGTTCTCGACGCATACGTTCACGTTCGTAACTCGCACTAGATTTAGCACGTTCACGATCCCAAGCACGTTGTAATTTAACAGCGGCACTCATACGTTTTGTTTCGTCAACAACATAGTTGCCCATACCAACACCTGCCATGCGATCTTGATATTCCATTGTGCTAAATTCTGACATTGCTTGATTAAACTTTTCAATTTTCTTTTCGCTACCGGGCACATACTTACCGAATAAATTTTCTATCTCGTCATCACTTTGATCATCTAGGTCACTGCGTCCTGTAATCCTAGCAATCTGTTTAATCATAAATCTTCTTAGTGGAGTGTTCATTGGTCCAATTCCTTCTACAGCAGGCTCTTCAACTTTATTAGGTTGTTGTACTGCTGGTTTCTGCGCTACTTGTTGAGGTGCGGGTTCTTTTATTCCCATACCTTTGCGTGTTAAATCCATTAGGTGTAGGATCCAATCCTTGCCTAATTTCTTTTCGTCAAATCCTTGTGCCCATGTTTGATATTGTTCTTCGGGAGTTGCTTTAGGATCTTTTAATATATTGCGTAGTTTAGTAAAACTCATGCCGGTTCCGCGTGGTGTTGCTTCTAAACTTACCTTAACATGTTCATATCCTTGGAACTTGTTAACTGCCTTCATTAATGCACCTGCAATAGGCATGTTAGCTTGATCTTCTCCAACCATAATAATAACATTGTCATATCGTGGTGGCTTACCTGGTAACGGATTGATTAATTCGTGTTTAATCTTTTGCATCAAACTGCCACCTTCTTGAGTAACAGTACTAATATTCTTTGCGTACTCTGGATACATTTTGTGCCAAGTTTGTACCTTAACACTAGGTGGAATAGGATCGTCTTTACCTTCTGCGTTACCGATGAACAAATATGGATCTCCGCCTACTTGCTGTGCTTTCTTGACAGTATAATCAAACAACTGTTCATGACCAATATGTCCAACAAAACTACCAATAGCAACTACCGCTGTTTTATTTTGATTATCTCTGCCTTGATCAGCACGGGCCGCAGCCTTGGCCGCGTTCTTTGCGGTAATAACATCTTTTTGTTTTTGGCTTGTAACTTTAATAGGACCAAGACGACTGTTAATAACAATGCCTTCATAATCTTGTCCTAAGTTATCTTTTCCGACAATATTAGGATCTTCATCGATTGCTTTTTCTAACGCAATTTGAACAGGCTTTAATTTTTCTTCAACTTCTTTGCGTAATGCTAAACTAGCACGATCACGCTTGCCAGTTGTGTCTCCAACAATCTTTTTTAATTCTTCTATATTGTCTAATACATTAATAATTTCTGTAACATCGAGTGATTCTTTCTGTGCTAGTCTATTGCTCATAAACATTGCATTGCCGCCTTGTCCTAGCTCTGCAATTTGTTGAACTACTGCATCGCCGTCAGGAATATCTTCACCAGTACTGGCTTGAACAATTTTATACGGAACTAATACAAGGTCAACTCCTTTAGGAAAGTCATTGTATTCAATACCAACAAATTTTAATTTGCCTTCTTCTGTTTTTGTAGCAAAAGGTAAAAATAATACTTCACAAGTTACTTGTTTGTCTACTAAAAATTCTGGACCTAACTTGCTATCTACTAGTTTGATAGCACTCATCATTTCATCAAACAACTTGTCAAAGTTTGCGGCACGACCTAAAATTTCTGGATCAGTAGTGCCTTTCTGTTTGTGGTAATCGGCAAAGCCTGCTTGATAACGTGGCTCAGTACGACTTGTGCCCATAAAAGGCTTGCCGTCTGCATTCTTGCCAAAACGTCCACCAAAGCCGTCAATCTTAACATTCAACGGAATGTTTTGTAATTTAAATTGACCACCACCGTCGTGTAACTCATCGACAAGATCCAAAAAGTCTACAGGCTTAAGATCTCGTAAGTGTGGCATACCTTTACGTAGTTGTGCTTTAACAGCTGGCTCTTCGCCTGCTTCATTAATTGCTTCTGATAAAGATACACTTTCATCGGTGCCTTTATATGTAGAGTAATAAGTTTGCGAGTCTTGTTTGGCTTTGTTAATTACTCCACTGCCGTCAATACCTTTAAGTTGTTTAATCATTGCAGATAATGCAACCATTTTTTCTTGTTGATCTCTTTTAGGATCGCCCTTGTATAGACCTTGTGCGCCCTTGCCAAATAACATTTCTTCAAATGCCATAGCAACGGCATTTCTAGCGTCGTCTTGTAGGTATTTGTTAGCTAGTTGAATAATGCCAAGAAAGCTCCACATTAATTTTTGATCGGCTTCGTTACCGGGCTGTCCAAATAACATTTGATATTGTTGTCCCAGATCTTGAACGTATTCGCTATCGCCAGTTGATACCTGTAACATGACAGGAATACCATTCTTTATCATTGGCTGTCCTGTGGTTGGGTCGGTATATGGTACATACTTTGAACGCATACCGCCACCCTGTTTACTTGATACGGCAAAGGATAAGTTGTTGTCTACGACAGGCTCATCACTAATCTTAACACCCTTCTTCAACTGACGTGCAACGTATTTTTCTGTTGACGAGTTTGCAGTTAAGGCCCGCATCATGTATTTGTGGAACACGCCTTTAATGCCTGCGTTTAAATCTTCCCAATTTGAACTGTGACTAAACTGTGCCCATTGAGTTGGCTCATCTTTTTCAAAAGCCGCAAATTCTAAGTCAATTTGTACTTTAATTGGAGGGTTTTGTAATTCCCATAAACTACTGAATTGTTCATTACCTCGACTAAAGCCCAAACACTTAGCCGGACCAACCATCTTACCTTTCATTGAAGTTAAGAAGGCTTCTAAATTTTGTTCTTGATTCCTATCAACTTGTGTATCGATATCACCAACTTTAGGTTTCTTTGCTACAAATTCGTCATCACTAATGTCTGTGTTAAAGAAATGTAAACTTGAACCACTTAGGAATTTTCGACTTTGTAATAGTGCTGGTTTCCATAAAGGCGCTTTATATGTTTGTGCAAAACTACTATTGATTGCGTGTAGCACTTTGTCTAACACAGGAACAATATAATTACGTTGGTGAACTTTAAGATCTATTTGTTGTGCATCTTGTCCGTCAACAGATAAGTTGCCACCTTCTTGAACAGGTTGTAATGTTAAAAATTCTGGATGTATTTTATTAAACTCACGCATAACAACACCGGCTAATTCGTTTGCTTCGTTTTCTTCTGGACTACCTGTAGTAGGATCGATGTTAACGTGGTTTCTATGTTGCTTGGCGTGTACTAGTTCGTGTGCTAATGTGCGTAATGCATCGACTGGTTGACGATTAGCAATAGCAAGTTCTAAACTGTATGTTTCGTTATTAAACCGACCCATAGTCGGTTGTTCTTCATCGTGTATTATTTTTTAAGAACAATATCTGGCATTTTATCCAGCTTAATAATCTTCTTAGCAATTGGTAAAAAGACTTTTAGTATTTCTTTAAACTTGTCAGAGTCTATTGTTTCAGTAATAGGCTTGCCAGATTGAATAAAATCATTTAATTTCATTTTACTTGCCTAACTTATGCTCGTCTTTGGTAATACTATCTCGATAGTGTTTTTCTAAACGTTTGCAAATTTCTTTACGTAATTCTTTGGTAAACACATCAGTTGGGTGTTTTTCTATCTTTTTCTCTTTCCAATATTTCATGCAACCAGAGTTGACCATAGGGGCCCACTCTTTCCAATCATGGGATGAGTTATCTTTAGTATTTTTGTATTTCTTTTCAAGCTCTTTAGCAATTGGCATGAAATGCTTTTTATGTAAATCGTCGTGATCTAAAATATACCAAAATAAATCATCACCTAACTGAATTTCTTCTTCTTTTGAAGGAGAGTTAGAGTCTCTATTTTTATCTTGATCTAAGTCTAGATTAATGTGGCCAAAAAATTCGTTAAGTTTCATATCGTTGTAAGTCCAAAGAATAATACCCAGTATTTAGTGCATTTTGGAAGTTAGAAGTTTAGCTTGACTGCTTGCAAGGTGCCGCGACTTATGTCTAAACGTACTCGTATATTGTAGATAACCCCATTGAAATTCACAGAATTAGTGCGTGTAGGGCGGCTAACAGCGCCTGAAAAGCCCCCGCTAATGCCAGCACCACCCGTAGTTTCTGTTCCTGTGTAGTTTACGACAGTTTCTCCCACGGTTTCCCAGTTACTTTCTCCGGGAGAAGGGACTACTGATATCTGAATTGAGACTGTTCCCTTAAAAGCACCTTCAACGGTGTAGGTTGCTAAGTAGTCAACTGGTCGTATTGTAGTTTCTGAAAACAACTGCCAGGTGTTTTTAATAGGTTCGCTGTATATTGTTAGTACAGGATCAGGTTTGCGTCCATTAACCATTTGCGGCATTTGGATACTGGCCTGCGTAGTGTGGGCATTTTTAGTTGACCACGGGTTGTAAAATTCAAAGGTTTTACTTAGTTGGGGCATGATTCGTTCCTAGATATGCTATTTACCGCTATCTCGTAGAACGAACTCCTGCGTATTGCGGGCATATTGCCCTAGATATAGCTTGGTTAACAATAGTTGGTTTTTATCAGTAACGTGTATAAACGGATCTTGCATATACGGGCTATTGTTAGACATCCATTTAAGAGTATTTCTGCTAGGACGGACAGCATCGTTGTAATTTTTAATCCATTCTAAAAAAGTAAGGCGCAGATGTGCAGGCATCTGATATCGTAGAAAGATTTTATAATGAAATTTATCATGTGGCAAACAGTCACATAATACCTGTGATGTTTTACCTTCTAGCAAAAGAGTTGCTTCTTCATCTGATGCAGGTTTTGTAACGCTGTTTATCCAAGGATAAGCGGCCTTGATTAACTCTTCATACATAGTTTTATCATTTAGAAAAAAACTAAGTTTATTAGATTCGGCCCTTAATTGAATTTCTTTATCAAGGAAAGGCCGTATAGCAGTGATGTATTGTTTAAGATTTCTTTTATCAAGGGCTGTGGATTTTAGAAAGAATCCAATCTTTTTAGTTTCATCACAAAACCCTAAAGTATCCTCAACTCCCCAACGCTTAATATAACCAGCGCCGGAGATTTGAGTTTCAACCTTATACAGCCATTTTTTAAAAAATAGTCTGTTAGTATTATAGATTTTCATCTTGCTCTACTTCTTCAACTTTTGTTTTTTCAGTAGGCAATAATTCAATAAAGTTAAAGGTAAAAGCATCAGCCTTGACGCCGATTTCTACAATTCCGCCGTTGACCAATTTGCCAAATAGTATTTCTTTACTCAGCGGCTTCTTAATCATATCATCAATAGCACGAGATAATGGGCGAGCACCCATCTTCTTATTAAAGCCTTTCTTGATTAATAATTCAACTGCTTCTACTGTAGGCTTAACGTAAACATTCTTTTCTTTGATTTGTGCGTTAAGTTCATCGATAAATTTCTTAACGATCTTAATCATAGTAGTTTGTTCTAGCTTGCCAAATTTAATAATTCCATCTAAACGATTTCGGAATTCTGGCTTAAAGAAACTGTTAACAGCGTTACTGATTTCGGTATCATCTCTATCCAAGCTACCAAAACCTACAGCATTTTTCTCAGCATCTGATGCGCCCAAGTTACTTGTTAGAATAACAATGGCATTACGTGCATCTGCTTTCTTACCATTAGAACCTGTTACAAATCCATTATCCATTAGGCCAAGCAATACGTTGCTTACACTGGGATGTGCTTTTTCAATTTCGTCCAACAACAATACGCAATTTGGATTTTCCTGTAGTTGTGTTACTAGTTGACCTGCGTTATCTTCAAAGCCAACATAGCCCGGAGGCGCACCGATAAACTTGGCAACAGAGTGCGATTCTTGGAATTCACTCATATCAAAACGTACAAGTTTAACACCTAATGACTCTGCAAGAACTTTAGCTGTTTCAGTTTTACCGCAACCTGTAGGGCCAACAAACAAGAAGTTACCAACTGGTTTGTTAATAGACTTTAAACCTGCCTGTGCAATAAAAATTTTATCTAATAGGATGTCAATTGCTTTGTCTTGTCCAAACACTTTACCGTGCATGTTCTTATCGAGATTTTTAAGGTTGTTGTTTTCTTTAGCGGCAACTTGTTCAACTGGCAAGTTAGCTTGTTTAGCAACTTCAAACATGATCTCGTCATGATCGACAACACCGCCTTCTTCATCACGGACCTTAAATCTAGCACACGCACAATCAATTAAGTCAATTGCCTTGTCTGGTAATTTACGATCTGTGAGATATTTTGCAGAATACTTAACTGAATCAATGATAGCCTGGTTAGTAATCTTAACACCGTGATGTTTTTCGTAGTACTTCTTAAGACCTTTAATAATCTTAATAGCTACTGCTTCTGTGGGCTCGTCAACTACAACACGCTGGAATCGACGCATTAATGCACGATCCTTTTCAAAGTGTTTGCGGAATTCTTCCCATGTAGTACTAGCAATAACTTTTAATGTACCTTTGCTCAATGCTGGCTTTAACATATTAGCCATGTCATTTGAACTACCACTTACTGCACCAGCACCACTCATCATGTGTGCTTCGTCAATAAACAAGATACAATTCTTTTTACGCTCAAGAGCATTAAGAACCATCTTCAGGCGTTCTTCAAAATCTCCGCGATATTTAGATCCAGCTAACATAGCTGAGATGTCTAAATTATAAACTGTGTGATCTTTAATAAACTTAGGTACTTTGCCTTCAACAATGTTGCGGGCTAGTCCTTCTGCAATAGCAGTCTTACCAACACCCGGATCACCGATCATCATTACATTTGATTTTGTTCGGCGAGCAAGAACAAGTTGAATTTCTTCAATTTCTTTTTCACGGCCAATAACAGGATCAATTTTCTTTTGTTTAACTCGATTGTTAAGGTTAGCACAGAACTGTACTAACATCTTTTCAAGTTGTGCGTTACCTACTTCTTCAACTTCGCCACCTTTTTCGATTGCAATTTCTGAGTTGATATAATCTAAAAACGCATCTTTTTCAATTTTAGCAATACGCATAAAATGTAATGCGTGGCTTTTCTTTTCAGCAAATAAACTGATAAAGCAATCTTTAGGCTCAATAACACTACGACCGCTAAACAATACTTGTGTAAACGCACGATTTAACATACGTTCCATTGAGTGTGTTTTCGTAGGACGATGCTCGAGCTTGTCAACAATAATATCTTTTAAATCTTCGTTGATAAACTTTTCTAAATTAATCTTAAGTGAATCTAGATTAGCACCAAAGTCTCCTAATACCTGTTCAAATTTTGTATCTATAATTAGACTATAAAGGAAATGCTCAAGCGTGATATATTCATGCTTGTGTTTAACGGCAATCTTAACTGCACGTTCAAAAATACTTTCCAAGTCGCTATTTGGTTCCAACATTCTATTTCCTTTTAGATTTTTTAACACCCATGGCCCATTTAAGTGGGCTTACACGGTCCTGAAATACTATACCTTCTAAATGATCAAGTTCGTGTAAAAAACACTTACAATCATATCCGGTAAATTCACCTTCTACAAATTCACCTTTTGAATTCTGCCAACGAGCCTTAATTGCTTTAGGCCGTTTAATATTAACATAAACTCCGGGAAAACTCAAACATCCTTCTTCCAAATCTTCTATTGCATCTGTGTTAGCAACAACTACAGGATTGAAGCAAGCGACTCCGCCCTCTGGATTCTCCTTCCAGCCTATGACAAACATACGAGCACGGATGCCAACTTGATTAGCCGCAAGGCCAATCCCGTTATGTGCATACATTTTTTCTAGCATGGCCATTTCAAGCTGTTCAGGATTGTGACTAGGATTTGCAAAGTCAAACTCTGGCATCCTTTCACGTAGTATTGGGTTTGGAAATTTTACTATATTCATTTTATATTAAGATTTTTTAAGAATGATTTTTGTGCATCGGTTACGGAAGGAATTCTAACTTTAATCTTTAATAGTAAACGACCACGTCTGCTAGGATCGTTAAAGTTAGGCATTCCGTATCCTTGCAATCCCATAATAGTATCATGTTGAATACCTTCAGGAATTTGTGTTTCAAGTGACTTGCCATCAATGCTGGTAACACTAACAATGCCTCCGCACATGGCATCAATGCAGTTTATTTCGTATTCCATTAGTAAGTCATCGCCTTGGCGCTTAAAGATTGGGTGATCTTGAATATGCACGGTAAGAAGAATATCGCCTCTAGGAAGTTGGGGAATACTTTCATCGCCCATACCTGCTAGACGTAAAGTTGTACCTTCATGTATACCTGGGGGGATCTTTACATTAATAGTTTGATCACGTCCGCTAGGTAGTTGAACATTGGCTAGTAGTTCTTTGCCGTAAAACGCATCTAATAAAGTAATTGATGTTTGTAACTGTATGTTTCGATTCACGGCTTGCCTACGTTGTTGAAATCCAAATATATCCCCAAACATACTTTCAAAGCCCTGCGGACCTCCAAAGTTAAAATGGAATCCTCCAGGACCACCTCCTCCAAATTGTGGAGCAGGGTTATCATACTCTGCACGAGCTTGATCATCGCTTAGTGTGCGATATGCTTCTTCAATTTCTTTAAACTTTGCCGTATCACCGCCGCGGTCAGGGTGGTGCTTCATCGCTAGACTGCGATAAGCCTTTTTGATTTCGTCTTGTGAGGCGCCCCTAGCAACGCCTAGTGTATTATAGTAGTCCATTTATCCGTAAAAAAAGCAAGGTTATAGTGTTAATTATACACTACAAGCCTTGCCTTGTCAAGAACTGAATTACTTAGTTGGGACCTTTTCGCCTTCAACTTTCTTGTGAGTTTTGATCTTTTTACATTCTTCGGCTTGTTTACCAGTTTTCTTATCC
>Ga0114978_10003853_pt1 | contig 12234 bp, 16 predicted proteins | sample S_140212_EF_Meta_FD_87027 | JGI IMG/M metagenome (GOLD analysis project Ga0114978, IMG submission 87027) | Freshwater microbial communities from Lake Simoncouche, Canada to study carbon cycling - S_140212_EF_MetaG | ecosystem: Environmental > Aquatic > Freshwater > Lake | place: Lake...
AAAGAAGACAACTGGACATTTGATGAAGTTGTTGATCGTATCTGTGGTATTTGTGAAGTTGATTCTGCATGGGCAAAAACATTTAATACAGTCAACGGATATATCAACGAATCGGGTTCTATATTATTTCCATTGGATGAGTCTAGACGGTTAAAGACTACATGGGTTAAGATTACTGATTGGAGTCCAGTGAACAGTAAACTACCAGGCGGCAATCGAAATCGTAGAGGAAGAATCACTCAGGACTTTAAGATCGCTCCTCATTGGGAACATGTGGTAATGAACGAGAATGGCTATTAAACGAAACACACAGCCATGGGGCGATAGCATTGATACTATAAAACACAGTAAACCATTAGATGCATGGTACACTGATTGCAAACCACTGCCCTATAACTTTTTTAAATTGCCTAGTACATATTCGTTTGATCTAGATAAAATGCGTAGGCACGTAGACAATTTATTAGAGCAACATCAGACTATTTCTATTACAAAGAACAAGGATGGGGACAAATTTAATCGATATCGTGGTTTAGGATTTTATAGTAGGGAGGGAAGCGACACTCCGTTAGAAGATCATTTTATTCGTCGAGATGAATTAACCGGAGAAGTGTATCCAGATGATCTTCATCTTAACAACAATCTACCACAACTAATTGAAAATGACTTTACTAATCCTACAAGTATACTTAATGATTACTTCACTGAAGTATTTGGAGTTTTTAAATCAAAGATATCCAAAGCAAGTCTACTTGATTTACGCCCATTAGGATGGCTAGGTTCGCATGTGGATTTCCCTTATTATAAAACCGTACGGTTACATGCCAGTATAAGTGGGAACGAAAATGCTTGGTATGAAGTCAACGGAGAACGTTTTCAACTACCTGCCGACGGTAATTGGTATTTTATAGATACTGGAAAATATCATTCTATCTGGAATGATGGTCGTGAAAATAGGGTCACGCTAAACATAAATCTATGTGTAGCCAGTGACCCTATGGAGTTAGCATTAGCTGACCTTCTTTAAATTCTTAATAAGATCTATAACCATTTGAACTGTTTCAATTGATTCAGCGGTATCTTCGTCGATCTCAAAACCAAATTCGTCTTCTACAGTCAGTAGCATTTCAACAGTGTCAAGACTGTCTCCTTTGAGATCGTGTACAAATTTATTTTCATTTTGTATATCTCCTATACTAATGCCTAACTGTCTACTAATAATAGTTTTAACTTTGAGTTCAATTTCTTCCATGATATTTTCCTTAATTTTTTCTAAAAGCTACAGCTACCACATAGCCGTCTTCGTGTGTTAACGATAGCACATACTCCCCCGAAAGAGTTTTATTTGGATCTAACACAACTGGCGGCCTATTTCTTTCAAATATTAATTTTAAATTCTTAGGACTGATTTTATGTTGCTCGGCTTTGGTAATTGCTTCTAAACATGCCCATGTTTTAGCAGCCGAAATAGAATCATCTAATTTCTGTCCTAGTTTATTTCCTAGTCTATCGAGATTAATTCTATCAAATCTCGATATTTTAGTTAGGTCTATTCCTATCATCGCTTTTCGATTAACGGCACAAACCACTTGGCAAAATCTACCTCTCCGGGTTTGTGTGAATAGTTATAATTCCACGGCTGTCCATGATGATTGTTGTGTAGCCCTAGACCTAGTGTTAACCAGTTAAGCCACGGAATGTTTTGACTGTCATCGCCGTCGGTATAATTCTGATAACTCCATTTATGAGGAGTATGACCATAGGTATTTACAATACCACTCAAATGAAACTCTATAACTGTAGCAGCACTGATGGTAAACACAGCAAGCCGCCAATCAATTAAAGCAAGCAATAGCCAAGTACCCCAATAGATAAGATAATAATTTTGATGAAAGAATTTCATGTAAGGATCTTTCATGATGTCCTTGGCAAGCCATACTTTCTTAAAATCCCATTTGTGATTAAGCCAAAGGAAATAACTCCACCAGAACCCCTTTTTAGGAGTATGTGGATCTAAATCAGTGTCACTGTTAGGATGATGAAATCCAATGTGTAATACTTTAAGCATCACAGGACTTCCAGTTCCGCATAACATACCAAAGTAAGCACCTAAGCGAGCTATACAAGGGTAGGTCTCGAATGTTTTATGGCACCAATATTTGTGAATAAAAATAGCAAAGCCAATATGCCCAAACAAAAACCATGCAGGGTATATCCACAGCAACCACCATGCTGAAACGCTGCCGAAAAATATTCCTATGATTCCTAAAATAAAAAGTATATGTTGAGGAATATATACTCTTCGAAAGTTAGCCCCTAGGTTATTCCAAATCTGTAATAAGTGTGCCATTATAATCTTTTGAGTTTGTTTTTTTTAGTAATTCTATACGATGCTCTTGTTTTAAGTAGAACATCCTAACAACAACATCGGACCATGTACAGATTCGTCTATTTAAGTTGAAAAGAGCTGTTTTACTGTTTTGATTTTGTGGAATTATTTCTTCATCAACCCATTCGTATCTATTCATCATTGGGCATACTTTGCGTATGACTTTATTTCTAATGTTGTGATGCATTTCTGGAGCAGTCATCCAGAATTTATAATATCCAAGACTTTCCATATGAGTAAGCATTAGTTCCAATGCTGGAGTCATTAACCGTGCAGAGATATAGTAATTAGATTGTGGCTTTTTAATTTTTGTAGCACCTACACACCAACCACTGTTTACAGGCATCATTCGTCCTGTATACATGGCCACTGGCAAATTTTCTTCGTCGAAGACCATCGATATCTTAAGTTCTTCTCGATGCATTGCAGCCACCCAAAATTTTATCATAGCTTCTAAGTGTTCTTCAGAAACAGGCTCTCTAATCAATGTGTTGTCAATAGAAAACATTTCAGTTACTAACTCTTTTACTTCGTCGGGCTCAATAAATCTAACTATGTTCATGAAAGTATTTATTGCATAAATAACTCGCTATGTTTTTTTACAAAAAATTAAAAAATCTCAACCCTGATTTAGAAAGTGAGTTTTTGTCAGAAGTACTGTCAACCAAATCAGTTTGGTTTACTGCTAAAAATCTTGAAGACGGATCTTTAGAATTTGTCTTGAATAAACCAAACGGTCAATTTTATATGTCTCGTCTAACTAGATTTACAAATCTAGTAGATAACATATCAGAGATGTATCCAGAAGCAAATTTGAAGAATAGTTACATTACAAAATGCATGCCTGGATACCATATGATCCCCCACATTGATGCCAATAGGAAAACAGCACTAATTATTCCACTAGGCAATAATAAAGGCAAATTGAGTTATTATGTATTTGGTAAAAAAATAATTACCCACACATACATCGGCCCGTTGTTGTCAAGAGTTGATCGTTATCACAGCGCAGAAAATGACTCTCCAGATATTAGATATTCTATTACCTTAGAAATTCCAGGTTCGTTCCTATCTAATTACTTCAAATATCAGTAATTATTTTTTAATTAAACAAATGATCCAGTATGTAGGATCTAGCTCCCACCACTTACGACCATAATTAGGATTACGAGCTTTTCCGTGATGATTATTATGCCAAGCCTCACCGAGGATGAAAGGAAATAACCACGGTGAGTTAACACTGTTATCACTGGTATTATAATTTCTATAACCCATAAACGATATATGTGTTAAACTTGTTTGAGAAAGAAATCCGTGTAGTGTTATGAACGCTGGAAACATCAGTAGATACATCCATAAATCTATGCTGATTAATGCTAATATTAAATGTGTTGCCCATAAAATTTTAATATAATGTTTGTGAGCAAACACCATGTCGGGATCCCTTATTAGATCAACTGTTGATCTAATACTCATTGAGTCTCTTTTAAACATCCACAATATATAACTATGCCAGAATCCATGTACGGGGCTGTGAGCATCTTTGTCTGTGTCAGCATATCTATGATGATATCCTCGATGTATTCCTATCCAAAATATAGGACTACCTTGTCCTGCCATTATTCCCAACCATAACAACAGTCTCTTAATCACGATGTTTACTGTAAAGCCCCCATGGCAAAATAGTCTATGGTATCCGGCAGAGATACCGAGCATTGTCAAGCAGATGTATCCTATAATAGTGGCAATCCACCACCACCAAGGAGCAGAGCCCACACATATATTGTATATTGACAATACTCCAAACACCTGCATTGGTATAATACAGCCCCAAAGATTAGGGTGTCTAAAGATATTTTTAATTATTGATGTCTTTTCCATTCTTCTAATAACTTTTCGTTGCCATTATATATGATAGTCTGCCAACACGAATCATCGCATTCATTTGGGCATGTAAGGTATTTAAAAGAATCTGTATTAAAAATAATATTAAACTGCTCTCTAAAACTATTAATAGTCCATTTGTCCCAGTGATTTGTTTGTCTACTACAAAAATACAATTCAGGCTCCGTGTGAGCATTTAGCCATTTGATTTGGCTCTCGGCTGATCGGCCAACGCAGTCACTGATTCTTCGTAGGAACTGCTTTTTATTATTACATTTCCACATACGATTTAATATTCTATAGGCACCAGTAGGCCAACAAGCTCTTGAACTAATACTAGAACATAGTTCAGGAATATTGTTATTATCAAAATAGATAGTTAATGCCACAGCATCTTTGAATTCTTCTCTAGCATAATTTTTCCACAGGCGATGGCTAGTATCAGCGTAGTGGCCGGCTCGTAACGACTCGAATAACTCATCGTATTCTGCGTTAGTTCCAGGCGCCCAAGTTATTGTGTCCATTGTTTCATAAACTCAAAATAATTTGTAGAGTAGACACCATTCCATTCTTTGCCTATGATTTCTAATTCACGAAAAGCATCGTGTTTGAATATTTCGCTGGTCTCTATTTTCTCATAACCGTGATACTTAGGCCTTTCTTCTAGATTGAAATCGCCATTACGATTATATATTATAAACTTGCTAGAATTCGAACTTAACTTTCCACGAACTGTGTTATTAGCCAGCTCAATCATACGCTCATCGGCAAAAAAGGATAATAACATTTCTGGCGTATATCTATTAAAATGCGTAGTACCATAAATTCCCTTGGCAACATAGTAATTCCAAACAGCGTAATCATGTTCGTAAATCTCAATATTCCAATGGTCATTGCTATCTTTTTTAATGTATGGTTCGCCATCACCTAGTAATACGGTGCCGTCTAGCTGTCCTGCAACATACGCAGTGGCGGCACGATGATATACTTCAGAACGACATATTTTAGATACTTCTAAAAACTTGCCCGATTTAACAAACTGGTCAAAATCCAGATTTACAATTAACGGAGTTATGTTTTTTCTATTACAAAAATCAGTTGCATACTTGATATCAAAGTCGTTGTAATTTGGATTAAGATTTATTATAACAGGAGTAATGTCCATGCCTAATGATAAAAATATACTTAGTGCATACTCGCTGTCGACTCCTCCGCTATACAGCATGTAAACTTTACCTTGTTTAAGATCGTAAACTTCTTTTGCGGCTCTGCAACTCTCAACAAAATAATTATCATACTGTTTAGACAACTCATTAAACAACACACTAAACGTACTGCCCATTCCCGAAGGAAGGATATAGTTATTTTTCGATAACTGCATTTACTTTTTCTTTAAATTTTTTGTATACCACTCACCCCAGTGTATCATTAATTTTTCTAAATCATTAACCATTCGCTTTAATGGGAAAAATGGTCTTTTAATTTTCTCAACAGCTTCTAAGTCTTCTTCAAACACTTTGATTTGTTTTTCCCATTCTTCTATTTCAACAGAATCTACCCATGGAGCATAATACATTTGTAGTTCCCATTTGAAGCCAAATTCTTCATCGATATCATTTGGAATAACTCTATTGATGAATAATTTTCCAGCTTCAAACTCAACTGCAAATCCTGGGAAGATATAAATCCAGTATCCGTTAGTTCCGTTTGGAAGTTTATAGTTCTGTGTAACGTAGCCATCGCCTACTTCGAGTGTTATGGTATCTAACGGAGTTTCTAATGCCTGTCTTGGATGAATGCCGTTTTTTCGTAAGTGTAGCACATCGGTTAACTGTTCCATAAACCATAACCAGCTACCCGTACTCTCTCCTCGAATTGAGCGATTAAATTCGAGGTCGTGCTGTTCACTTAATACTTGAACCCACTCTGCATCTACAGGCTCATTAAAATTCTTAAAAAGCAATCCCGATTTACCTTTATCTACATCTCCGTGATGTGGCAATTTATAAAAATGATCGCAGTAAGGCTCTTGTTGTAAAGGCTTGCCCTCGCTGTCCCATGCAAACCCGTGCATTTTACAAACGACATTTTTTACAATCTCGCCGGGTGTATGCATGATATAACCTCTGTGAGGACATTCTCTACTTTTTAAACTATAACAGTCTTTGTTTTTAAAAATGATTTCTTCTTCGATTACAAAATTACCATTATTTAAAGCAGATTTGTGAGCATATATTTGAGGGGGATCTATAAACATTTTTTTCTCTTACTGATGTATTGACAATCGTTTTACCACATCGTGATAGTTTTCTTTGTAGCATCCTAGATACTTTGAGTTCTCACGATAATGAAAATGTGTTTTTACTTCTTCTTGATTTTGCCACCAAGGTAACCTAACAATAACTTCCCATCCGTGCATCTTAATTCTAGGCAAAGTACTCCTATCTGTATTTCCACTCTTAATTAATTTTTCTGCCGTAGCAAAATCATAATGGTCCATGTTGAATCCAGAACCATTATTAAAAACATAGGATTTGCTAGAATTCGTTCCTGTTTTACCCGGATACCTTCCGTTGGCAAGTTTAACAATAGTAGGGTCTAATAAAAAAGACAGCATCATCTCAGGAGTATACGAAAGTAAAAATGGACAACCATTTAATTTTAGACCCTCGTAATATCTTAGTATAGCATGTATTTTTTCTTCCTCTTCTAGTTGCCACACTCCATTGTTTAATCGCATATAGGGAGGATCATTACCGTACACCGTAAATCCGTCTAATGATGCGACTACTTTTATCAGAGCAGATATCCCAAAACCTCCAGAACGATATCTATGCATGTCTTCGAACAGTTCTCCACTTTCGACAAATTTGTCAAAATCGAATGTAATTACAGTCGGAGTAACATTAAATTTTTCACAGAGTTTAAATGCATATTTTGTATCATGAGCATTGTAATCTTCGTGATAATACTTTCCAATAAATCGAACAATTACAGGAGTAAAGTCAAATTTTAAATGTTGGAACACCCGAAAAACATATTCACTATCTAACCCTCCACTGAGCATTAGTAATAGCTTACCAGTTTTATTAGCATACATATACTCTGAAGTAATTAAAGTTTCTTCAAAATAAGATTTTACTTTTCGCCTTGGAGGATCAATATCAACATGCCAGGTAGCGCCGGTACCCGAGCTTCGAAGATAGTTGTCTTTAATTAATTCCACAGAAGGGCCCTTTAGTATTACAATGAAATATTTAGCGGTGGTCAAGTGCCAACTAAATATTTCATGCCCATACAACAATTATCAAAATTTGAACATTTTGAAGAATTAATAAATGAGTGCAAGGATCTAATTAATCGAATCCCGTTTAAAGATCAAACTCTTCAACTTGCATTACAGGTCAACAATCCCAACACTACCGATTGGTATACATCCTGTGGTCGTATATTCCGTATTGGTTATATTCTTAACGAACAAGAGCACACCCACATTCAGCCGGACCTGAAAGGTTCCTATATTGAAAGTTGGTTAAATTCTTTACCAATGCCTGTTTTTAGAGCAAGGTTAATGTTAGTCAAACCTAGGACCTGTTACAGTATTCATAACGATCCATCTCCAAGAATACACTTTCCGGTAATAACTAACCCACATTGTTTAATGTATTTTCCTGAAAAGAACATCACAAAACATTTACCTGCCGATGGATTTAGCTATTGGATTAATACTAAAGAAAAACACACCTTTATGAATTGTTCTGAAATTGATAGAATTCATCTAGTTGCAGTTACTAACACTGATCTTGTTTGATTTAAAGTTTCTGGATCCTTGCTTTTTTATTTTGCAGTTATTTTCTTCCAATCTTCTAATTCATTAGTTAATTCTCGAGAAACAGTTGACAGCGGCCCAGCAGTCGGTAACATCCCGTTATCTTTAAAATATGTTCGTGTTTCTTTATCATTTACAAACTTTATTGCAAGTAAATTTACCTGCCTTATAAAATCTTCAGTAGACCCAGGACTGGCAAACATTAACCACTGTGTTTGTACTGTTTTTTCAATCCCAAGACAATCTTTTAAAGTTATAATTTTATCAAATGGCTTTTTAGATGTAGTAGCAAGTATATCAAACTCAGGTCGATGCAATCCTAAGCCACTAATAAACATAGCATCGATGTGATTTCCTAGCAGATCCATCGATGCCTGCGACATACCTTTGTATGGAATTTCTAAAACGTTTGGATATTTTTCAATTACAAAATTTGCAGGAGTAGAAGTAATACTGTCTTTTCCGTTTGATCCTATAGAATACTTGATATTAGGCACCCTAAGTTTTTCGCAGGTAAAATTTTTAGATTTATTCACAAGTAGAAACAACGGTGCTTCTGCAATAATCGAAACAGGCATAAACTCATTTAATTTAAAATCTTCTCTTATTATATGAGAATAAAAAGAACTACTAGTAATCATAAGATTATTAGGAGGAGATTTTAAATGGTGCTTAGTTCCGATAATTCCGCCTGCCCCGACTACATTTTCTATTATGAAATCTTTATTAATTTCTTTTTCTGCGAATTTTGCATACATCCTTGCTGCTACATCAAATGCACCACCTACCGCGAAAGGTACTGTGATTTTGATCGGTTGTGCATTGGCAATCTGCGACATGCATAAAATTAATATTATAACAATTTTTTTCATTTATTTTTCCTTTATTTTTCCTGTTGTGCTTTTGCAATAATATATGGTTGACTGGGTATTGAAAGAGGAGCACGAATCACATCTTTTTGATGTTCGATATCAAAAATGGTGTTATAATATTTTTCATTTTCGGATACTAGACTATGAATTTTATCTTTCCATTTTAGTTGATTTATATGATTAGATTCAGTAAACCATCGGTCTTTCTTAGAAAAAAGCATACTACCTTTTACTTTATCGTCTCCGAATGTTCCAACCATTTCGTTAGGATATATTATTTTAGTTATTTCGTTTCTACTTAAGAATTTATAATTTGTAAAATCAGGGTCTGCAATATTATTGATTTTATGATGCACTACAAAAGGGCCTGTATTTGCTAAGTCCCCAACAGAATGCAATCTTACTGTGTCGTTTTTAGGAATTTTTTTCATTTCATTAATTAATAAATGACACTGTTTCCTAATAATTTTAGGAAATTCTCTGGATATATAAAATGCTTCATCGTAAAAATTCAAAAATTTTTCCTTCAGCATCATTTGATTCACATATTGTCTTGCTCCAAAATCAACACAGGTATCTATTACTTTATAACAATACTGATTGTTTCTTAAAAAAACATTAGGCTTATCGTGTCCCCATATATAGCATACCCGTTTTCCTTTCAGATTTAGGTTCATATGATCTTTGATATTTTCTTTAAATTTGTGGCTGCGAATAACATGCCATTGAGGACCGTGTGTAAAATGATGAAAATTTTCAAAATAAAATTCGTCGCTCCACTGATCGATTACTAGTTTTCCAATATCTATATGTCTAAATTTGGTTCCTAGTTTTTTTAAATCTAATGTTTGAACAAAAGGAATAGCCTTGTTAAACACTTCTTGATTTAGTTTGCCTGTTTTTTCTTCGACATCACTATTTGAAAAAGTACATATTTCGTCTATTTGAATATTATTTTCTAAAAATGTCTTTAACATGACATGACTATCAATTCCGCCACTGTACATTAATACAAGATAATCATAGTCTTTTCTAAGTTGAATAGCCCTCTGTGCATATAACTCATATATGTCTTCGGTAGGCTCAGCTGTCCAGTCTTCTTTTTCGAACACATCGTCGTTAAAAATAAATCTAACACAATCCATATCCCCACCTGACAATTTCCATGCTTCAAACTTGCTCAATGTTTTTATTCCATGAACAAGATAATAACCATACTTAGTAAATTCTTCTTTATCTTCAAAGAACATCGTCTGTACTCGGTATTTTTCGTATAGGGTAGTACTGACTATAGATAGGTTTAGTGCTAAATGCAAAACTTTCTCCGTCGATGTCAGCAAGACTCTTTGGACGCCATGAATATAAACCTGGATTATCTTTAATCAGTTGCAGTATTGTTTCATTAACCGTTGTTTGATTTTCATGGTTCGAATTATAAAACCAATTGTCTTTTTTAGAAAATAGAGTGCTTCCTCTGTATAATTTGTCATCACCAAATTTATCCATTATTGCCCGGGGGTATAAACATTTATCAATTGCTGGCTTAGACAGCCATTTACTGTTCATTTTTTTATCGCCCCATTTATATAGGACCCAAGGGCCAAAGATAGGGATCTCCCAAATAGGTTTAACGCTAATATCGTCAGGTGCTGTAGCCAACATTAAATCTGCTAACATGTGAGCTTGCTTAATAGATATTTCTGGAAATTCTCTACAAATATAAAATGCTTCATCGTAGAAATTATCAAAGTCATTTTTTAATATTTGTCTGTTATTATATTGCTTTGCACCCAAGCCAAAAGCAAAACCATCTGAGATTGCTACACAATAATGTTGATCTTTTATACGTATACTAGGTTTCTCATGACCCCAGAGATAGCAAACACTTTTTCCTTGCTCTGTTAATTTTCTGTGATCTGCAATATTAGCTTTTAATATATGATTAGTAACCGCAGTTCTCCAAAGCGGAGTGCTAATGCTGTAATGTTTAAAATTTTCTAAATGATATTTGTTGGACATTTGCTCTGTAACCATTTTTCCAATATTAACTAATCGATATTTAGTTCCTAATTTGTTAAGATCTAATGTGTTAATAAATGGCACCGCGGCACTAAAAATTTCTTGATTAAATTTTACATCTTTATCTTGTACATCGTTATTTGCAAATGAACAAATTTCATCTATTCTTAAATTATTTTCTAAAAATGTTTCTAACATAACTTGACTATCAATACCTCCACTGTATAACAACACAATGTAATCGTAGTCTTTTCTTAGCTGATACGCTCGTCGTCTGTACAATTCATAAATATCTTCTTCGGGTTCTTTAGACCAATCATAGGTACTGAACAGATCATCATTAAATATAAATTCAATGTTATCAGTATTATTATTGGATAATTGCCATGCTTCAAATTTACTAAAAGTCTTTATCCCATTGACCAGATAATAGCCGTGCTTGGTATATTCCGGATCATCTATAAAAAACATAATTTATTTTCCTATTTTTTAACACAGCATATTTATAGGCTAAGGAACTTGAGCCAAAAAAATAGGCCCGTTAGGGCCTATCTTACATTGTAGGACCGTTGCCGTTCCTAAATCCAGATGATCCGCCTTCTGTTTGAATTCGTTTGATAACATCTTCAAACAAGATTGGTGCAAAGTCTGGAGTCTGTTCTACACAAACACAATGATAACGAACATCGTTTTCATCGCTGTACAAGATCTCTCCTGTACGAGCATCAACACCACGAGCCTTGCGTACACGATTAGCATGAGTGTGTCCGTGAATGTTAACACCAAAACGACCCATACTATCACTGTGCAACGGAATGTGGCTAAGGATCATTCCATCCATTACATGGTACGCTCGTAACTCACGGAAATATTGACGATATTCTACATCAGGAAAGATATCGTGGTTACCACGGATCAAAACTTTATCTCCATTTAATCGAGCCAATGTGGGTAACGCTCTACGGTTGATAACAACATCACCTAAGTGATAGACCTTGTCAGTGGGTTTTACCCGCTCGTTCCAGGCTTTGATCATAGCTTCGTCCATTTCTTCGGGACTGTCCCAAGGACGAAGTTTTGTAACACCATCGTTACGAGTAAAGCGGCAGACACCGGTATGTCCAAAATGTGTGTCTGATACTAAAAATACACTAGGCATCATGCCCACCTTTCATTCTATTGCTCTTCGAAAAATTATTTCTTGTTTTGAAAATGCATCAACTTCCCAAGGCATGTTCAAA
>Ga0114978_10003855_pt1 | contig 12231 bp, 10 predicted proteins | sample S_140212_EF_Meta_FD_87027 | JGI IMG/M metagenome (GOLD analysis project Ga0114978, IMG submission 87027) | Freshwater microbial communities from Lake Simoncouche, Canada to study carbon cycling - S_140212_EF_MetaG | ecosystem: Environmental > Aquatic > Freshwater > Lake | place: Lake...
CCTCCTGGCGTCGTTTGTGCAGCCCTCGGGGCTCGACTACGTTCGCGAAGCGCTGTTTCGTGCGATGGTGGCCGGTGCCAAGGTGCGGCTCCTCGTGGGCGACTACCTCGGCATCACCTCCCCCGCCGCGCTGCGGCAGTTGCTGGGCTGGATCGACCTCGCCCAGGAAAAAGGTGGCTGGCTCGGAGGCTCCGCGACGTGCCTGCTACCTTTTTCCGGTTCGTTCGAGGCTCGTCTCGCGGAGCTTGAAAACCTCCGTGGCTCCCCCGCGTCGTTTCACCCCAAGGCCTGGCGGATCGCCGATGCCTCTGGCGGGATCGTCGTCGTCGGGTCGAGCAACCTCTCCCGGGCGGCGCTCGAGACGGGTGTGGAATGGAACCTCGTCGCCGAGACATCGGGCTCCGGGAAGCTCGACCGGGAGCTCGCGACTGCATTTGACGACCTCTGGCAGCAGTCCACGCAGCTGTCGGCCGCTGTGGTCGAGCGCTACGCGGCCCGGGCCGCGGAGGCAGCGGCGCTGCGGCGCGTGTGGGACGGCGAGGCCCCGGCATCTCCGGCCGCTGCCGCCTCAACTCCCGTCTCTTTCGCGCTGCGCCCCTGGCAGGTGGAAGCCCTGGCTTCCCTGGCCGCCATCCGAGCTGAGGGCTATTCAAAGGCTCTCGTTGCCGTGGCGACGGGGCTGGGGAAAACCTGGCTCGCGGCCTTTGATGCGGTTGCCCATGGCAAAGCCCTCGGCCGGCCGCCGCGGGTGCTCGTGATTGCTCACCGGGCGGAGATCCTCGCCCAGGCGGAGGCGACGATGCGGCAGGCGCTCGCCCCGGCGAGCGTCTCCTATGTCGCCGGCTCGTCGTGCGATCTCTCCGGTCAGCTCGTCATCGCCTCGATCCAAAAGCTCTCCCGGCCCGACGGGCTGGCGGCCCTCGCTTCGGCCCCCCCCTTCGACTCTTGCGTGATCGATGAGGTCCATCACGCGGAGGCGCCGAGCTACCGGCGCGTTCTTGCGCGGCTGCCGCGGCACGACCGGTCGTTCACCCTCGGCCTCACGGCCACGCCCGAGCGGACCGACGGCGTCGACATCGCAACGCTCTTTGACGACATCCTTGCCTACCAGGCGACGATCGGCCAGGGAATCGCGGAAGCGTCACTCGTGCCGTTTCGGTATCGGGGGCTGAAGGACGACGTCGATTACGACTCGTCCCAAATCCCTTGGCGCAGCGGTCGCTTCGATGTCGGCAAGCTCGAGGTCGCTCTCGAAAACAGTGCTCGCATGGACCGGCTCTGGGCCGAATGGCAAGCCGTTCCGGCCGGCCGCACGCTCCTGTTTTGTTGCTCGCGCAGGCATGCGCTCTTCGCCCGCGATTGGCTGCGAAAGCGCGGCGTGGCCGCGGCGGCCGTGTTTTCTGGCGACGGTGGCGACCCGCGGATGGCCTCCCTTGCCGCCTTTCAAGAAGGACGTCTGTCGGCCCTGTGCGCGGTCGATCTTTTGAATGAGGGGATCGACCTGCCGCTGGTGGACCGGGTGGTGATGCTCCGGCCGACGGAGTCGAAGATTGTTTTCCTTCAGCAGCTCGGCCGCGGCCTCCGGGCGGCCACGGGCAAGACGCGGCTGGAAGTGATCGACTTTGTCGGCAATCACCGCGTGTTTGCCAGCCGGCTGGTGCATCTGCTGTCGCTTGAGCCCCGCGGGGAAGGGGCCGCGGCTTGCTTCACCGCGCTCAAGGCGTATCTCGCCGGTGGTGAGCCGGCGTTGCCGGCGGGCTGCGTGCTCGATGTGGAGGTGGAGGCGAAGCGGCTGCTTGAGCAATTTCTGCCGCGCGGCCGGGGGGCGGTGGTTGAGGCGTATCGGGGGCTGCGGACGGAGCTCGGCCGGCGGCCGACGCCGACTGAAGTTTTGCATGCGGGCTATCTCCCGCTGACGGTCTCGGCAGATCACGGCAGCTGGTTTGAGTTTTGCGCGAGCGAAGGGGATCTGGCACCTGATGAGCAGGCGGCCGCCACGGCGGCTTTGGCGCCTGCGTGGCTGAAAGTTCTGCAGACGACGAGCCTGACGAAGTCGTACAAGATGGTCGTGCTGCGCGTGCTCCTCGATCACGACGCGCTGTGGGACGGCATGCAGATTCCGCGGCTCGCGGGTGCGTGCCGTACGTTTCTTGAAAACCACCCTGCCCTTCGCGCCGACCTCGAGGGAGCGGCGTTCATTCGGGTGCCGGGCGACTCGGCCGCCGAAGCGCGGGCGTTTGCAGCGTGGTGGTTGGAATGGCCGCTGTCGCGCTGGATGGACGAGCAGGCGGGGCGCCGCTGGTTCACCCGCCGCGGCGATCGGTTTGCGGCCAACTTCAAGATCGCCGCCGCACACCGCTCTGCTTTCGAGGCGCTGACGGCCGAGCTCGTCGACTACCGGCTGGCGCACTACACCCGCTCCCGCCTGGCGGCTCCCATTACGGGCGACTCGCTCGCTCTCGATCAAGGCCGCACTGCCAGCGACGGTTCACCTGCCTCTCCCGCGTTCCGTGCCAAGGTCTCCCACTCCGCCGGTAAGCCGATCCTTTTTTTGCCAAGCGTGGAGGCTGTGCCTTCCCGGCCCACCGGCCCGACGCGCGTCCGTCTGCCCGATGGATCGGAGTGGATCTTTCGGTTCGTGAAGGTGGCCTGCAATGTCGCCCATCCAGCCGACGCGAGCGACAAGCAAAACCAGCTCGTTGCGCTGCTGCGCGAGTGGTTCGGCCCCGACGCGGGCCTCCCTGGTACCGGTTTTGAAGTTAAGTTTACCTCCGAAGGCATGACATGGTCCGTTGCCCCAATTTCGCCACGGCAGGAAAAAGGTGACTGCACCCATGTGCCGGTCGCCTCAAGCGATCCGGCCCCGGCCGCAGGCCGGGGTCTCCAGACAAATGGTGGCTGTCACCTTTTTCCTGGGACCCTTGCCCCCGCCCCGCCCCCCGCGGCCCGCTTCACCACGCACGCCCCGGTCTACGACCTCGCCGTTGCGGCCGGCTTCTGGGGGCCGGAGAGCAGCCCAGAGGAGATCGGCTGGGCTGAGGTGCCGGGCGTGGCGATCAAGCCTGGGATGTTCGTGGCCCGGGTGATAGGCAGATCGATGGAGCCGTTGATTCCGGACGGCTCATGGTGCCTGTTCCGGCCGTGCCCGGCGGGCTCCCGCGAGGGGCGGATCGTGCTTGTGCAGTTCAACACGCTTGGCGCCGGCGAGAACGGCGGCCGGTTCACCGTCAAGAAATACCACGCAGAGAAGACTGTCACGGCCGAGGGCTGGCGGCATGATCGCGTTGAGCTCCTACCGCTCAATCGGGCGTTTACGCCGATCGGGCTCGAGCCCGAGGACGCCGCGGATCTGATGATCGTCGGGGAGTTCCTGAGAACAATCCGTTGACGACTGCGGCTCACGTGACTTCTCCGACCGTCCCGATGTCGCCGGTCGCGGGGGCATGATCGGGAAGATCACCCGTCGGCACGAAGTCATCGATCATGGATCGATTCCAATGCAGCGGCCCACAACCGCTTACGGTTCCCCAGGACTGTTCGCTGATGCTTGTTCGGTCGCGACTGATGTCCGACTTTGCCATTCTGCCGGATCGCGCGAGTCGTGAAAGACCGCGAGGACATCGATCCGCCCTGGTGTCACACGATAGAACACGCTGTAGGGAAATCGCCTGACAGCCGCTCTTCGGATGTCGTTCAACACGAAACCATGCAACTCGGGGTGCACTGAGATCCGATCGATCACCTTCCTCACCTCGCCGATCAGCCGAGGGCTCAAGCCTTCTCGCTGGGCCTCGAGAAAGTCGCACGCGGCCAGCAGTTCTTCGGTAGCTTGGGGCCGAAAAACGACCGGCAGGGTCATCGCTTCGCCCGCGCGAGAGCCTCGGCTTCAACGTCGCTCCACGGCCGCACGGCATCGGGGTTGACCACGCTGTCGGCCAGACGCCGCTCGAGTTCAGCACGCTGCCACTCCGGAAGGGGCGACGTCTCCACTTCGTGCATCACGCTATCCCAGATCGCATCGGCAACCTGGAGCCGCTCTTCGATGCTGAGCCGGTCGATCCCGAGGTCACGGAGCGAAACACTGGCCATGTCGGTGCCTCCAATCGCGTGGGGTCAGACGGCAGAAAGTATACGCCAGTCCACGTGTCGCATCAAGCTGGCGTGAGCCTCTCCACCACGAAGATGCTATCAGGGGCCAAGGGTGATGGCGGCGGCGGCCGCTGTTCGGAATATCCGCGGGGGATCTGATGATCGTCGGGGAGTTGGTGAGGGTGATTGCGTGAGGGCCAGACGATCACGTTGCGATCCGCTCCCCGCGGGTTCGCGATTCCCCCAACGGTTTTGGGCCGCTCTTGCTGATGACGCGACTGGGCAGCACGGCCGCCGCCATGGGGTGCAGCAAGCCACACCGATGGACATCAAAGGTCCCAGGCCATTCTTGACACAAGCGTGAACGGACGTACACTTTTTTTGTGAAGCCCGAAGTCGAGGACGCCCCGATGCCGCGAAAGATTCGCGATCTCGTCAGAGATCTCGTGAAAGCTGGATTCGAAGAGCGTCGCGGGAAAGGGAGCCATCGAAACTACAGCCACCCCCTGCTTGCCGAGGTGGTTACGATATCCGGTAAGGACGGCGACGATGCCCGGCGGCATCTCGAGAAATCGGTTCAGAAGGCCATCGACGAGGTGAATCAATGGCGAAAGGCGACCGATACGTGAAGGTGGTCGAGTGGTCGGACGAGGACAAGTGCTTCGTCGGTAGTTGTCCACAGTTGATGTACGGCGGATCCTACGGCGAGGACGCCAAGCAGGTTTTCGCGGAGCTTTGCGAGCTCGTCGAAGAGGCGATTGAAACACTGGAAGAAGCAGGCAAGCCGTTGCCGCAACCGCTCTCGTTGTCAGAACTCGGAAGCGCGTTGCCGCGGAGTGCGTGACGGCTGATTCCGCCTGCAAACGCCCGGTTCAACGCTTACGAACCGAGGTGAAGCACCCGCTGGCCGCGGGGCCCCGATGTCTGTCCTCTGTCCTCTGTCCTCTGTCCTTCGCAGCGACGTTCGAGACCAGATCACCACCACACCGAAGGAAAGCCCGTAAGGACAAAAGCCCCGCTTCGTAGGCCGTTTTCAGGACCTTGTTGGGAGGTTCCAAACCTGCCTGTTCAACTCATTTCATCCCGAAGGTATTCGACAAAGACGGATACTCGTTTTTCTTTTACAGCAACGATCACACGCCCATCCACATCCACGTTCGCCGTGGTGACGGTGAAGCCGTGTTCGTGGTCGAGCCTGATGTGGAACTGCGGGAGTCCGTCGGGTTCAATGTCCGGGAGCTATCGCGAGCGGAGGAGCTCATTCATGACCACCTCGAACTCATCAAGCAAAAATGGGCCAAACACCTCGGCTGACCGTGCCCTGAAGGCATGGCATGATGGGGGCATCATCGTCGTCAGGTTCGCGAGCGGCCACGAGGTTCGCTTTCCGATCAAGGGCAACCCGCGTCTGGAGTCGGCCGAAGAAGCAGACCTGGGCTGTATCGAGATTTCACCATTTGGGCTGCACTGGCCGAAGCTCGACGAGGATCTCTCATTGGCGGGGATCCTCGACGGGCGTTACGGGCAGCACCAACCCGCTGGCAACCGTTGAAGCAGCCTGCTGAGGCAATCTGTTCGCCCAGTGTCGCAGCGGTCACTCGCGATATCCACGCCGCCGGCGCGATTCCGAAGGGGCTGTTCGCCGGCAGCGCGGTGCGGGTGAACAGGCTCAAGAAACCCCCCCGCCGGAGGCATTACGGATCCCTGCCGGAATCACTCAGGCGGCGGCCGAGATCGAACAGCAGCAGGCGGCCGGAGGGGAGCGCGTCGCCGACGGCGGAAAAGGTGTTGCCGATGACGGCGAGCCGGGGCCCACTCCCCGCGCCTGCGACCATCGTCAGCGCCTCAATCGCCCAGTCGGGGCGCAGTTGGTCAAACATCATTCCGGTGGCAGCATCACACAGTCGGACACATTCCTCGTCGGCAACGATCAGCGCCCGGCCGGTATTCCCCCAGATGATTCCCCGCACCGCACGGGCAAACGACGACACTTCGACGATCCTGCTGCCGCTGACGCCGTCGACGATCCACACCTGCCCGCCGAGGGTCCCGAAAGCGAGACGATCTCCGTCGGGCGACCAGGCCATGACTGTGGCAATCAGGCCAGACGCCGACAGGTCGACCAGCGTCTTCCCCTTCTTGGCGACCGAGCCATCGGCCAAGAAGTCGTAAACGCGGATCTTTGCTCCGGTCGCCACGGCCAGGCGGGGGGGCGATCCGGCAGAGACGGCGAGACATGCGACGCTCTCGGTGTATTGCTCAATCGTCTCCGACGACGTCAGATCGAGAGAGTGGGCGAGAAGGCTGCCGCTGCTACCGTCGGCTTTGTGGATGCCACTGAAGAACCGGCCGGATGGTCCCCAGGCCAAGGCAACGCCAGGGGCGTGATCGACCGTGGTGAACAGCTCCATGCCAGGGAGTTGGTAGATCCGTTTCCCCTCCTCGCTGGCAATCGCGATCCGGCGTTGTGACGGATCGAAGGCGGAGAAGGAGTGCCTTGTCCCCGAGAGGTGGACTTCGTCGCTGGTCGTTATTTTTTGGGAAGCGGTATCGATCCGCAGCGACGCGCCGCTCTGGGGCAAGACCACCACCTCGTCCCCCCCGATCGCCTGGATGCTCCGGACGGTTGAGGTCGGTAGGACGATCTGGTGGGTCCCGAACAGGTTCCACGGTCCATCCGCCTCCCACAGCCTCACGGTGCCATCCCCTCCCGCCGAGAGGATCCGGCCCGAGGGATGGAAACAGACATCCCAGATGCGACCGACATGCCCCACAATGGTGTGGAGCTCACGACCGCTCGCAGCATCGAAGATGCGGACCACACCATCCTTGCACCCGGTGACAATCCGACGGCCGTCGGGCGAGAACCCGCAGCCCTTGACCCACTCCGGATGGTGTTTCAGCGACAGCTGCAACTCTCCCGTTGCCAGATCCCAGACACGGGCCATCTTCTCAAACCACCCGCTGACAAGCAGCCGCCGTCCGTCGCCAGAGAGGGCGAACGACTGCACGTTCCCTTCCGTCCCAGAGAACTCGCGTTCGATTTCCCCGGAAGGGATCCGCAGCAAAAAGACCCGGAAATCGACCGCAACGATCAGGCGGTGATCGTCGAGGAACCGGATCGCCTCCAGATCGGGGGCCTCCAAATCGATGGCGGACAAAGGGGGGTCGAACGGCCGCAGTTCGATCAATCCTTCGCCCGGCATGGCGGCAAAGATCGGCGCCACGCGGATCGTCCGATCGGCTCCCGCCCAGGCCAGTCGCTTTCCGTCTGGCGCGAAATCGATGCCAAACACCGGCGCACCGCCGTCGGCAACGTCCCGCACATGGTGGCCGTCTTCGGCACTCCACAGAGACACTCGCCCATCGTCGCCAACGGTTGCCACTAAGGAGCCGTCGAGGGAGTAGGCGACATGGTTGATCTCTTGGCCGGTGGCCACCGAGATCGTCTTGCCTGCCGGAGTCCCATCGTCAGCCAGCGGGAGGACCGAGAGCGTGCCGTCGGCTGCGCCGGTCGCCATTCCCCTCCCCCCCGGCTGAAGAGCGATGGAATGAATCGCGGGCGGGGGGAGTGTTGGAATTGGAGATCCGGCTGCTCCCTCGAGGAGACTGGCGATCTCTCCGTGCATCCTCCCCAGGAGCCAGCCGCCGGCGAGCGAACGAGAGAGCGCAGGCTCGGCGGAGATGCTGGCTTTCAACTCCTCGAGGACCGATTCGCCATTGCCAGTGCGGTACGACTCGAAGGCGCGGCGAAGGTGGCCAGTGGCCTCGGCTCTCGCACGCGCCAGGGCAGCCTCGCGTGCGAGGGCAGCTTCGCGTACGACGGCAACCTCGCGCGCCAGGTCAGCCTCGCGTACGTCGGCCTCCCGCGCAGCGAGGAGCTTGAAGCGCATGATCCGTTCGCTGACAACCATCACTCCCAGGATCAGCGCCAAGCTGGTGGCAGCGATCCCGATGGCGATCGCCGGACGGCGCCGCGTCCAGCGGCCCAACCTTTGCAGGGGCGTGAGCGGCCTGGCGATCGTCGGCCGGCCGTCGAGAAACCTCGCCAGATCGACGGCCAACTCAGCGGCGGAGGGATAGCGATCGTCCGGTTTTTTCGCCAGGCATTTCAGACAGACGGCGACGAGATCGGCAGCGATGCCGGGCACGATCCGGTTGGCCGGCTCGGGCTCGACCTGAAGGATCCGCCGGAAGCTCTCCGTCGGCGAACGGCCGGCATTCAGGCTGCGGCCGGTGAGCAAGCGGTCGAGGACCAGGCCGAGGGAATGGATGTCGGTGCGTTTGTCGACCCTGCCGTACTCCTCGTCGATCTGTTCTGGGGACATCCATTCTGGTGTGCCAAGCCGGGATCCAGAGACGGTGAGCGGCGGGAGGTCTGATCCAGAGTCCGACACTTCGTCGCAGGCACCGAGGCCGAAATCGCAGAGTTTCACATCCTGGCGGAGCGGGGCCTGCGGCGCCATTCCACCGGCGTGCGACAACGGCCGGTCATCGGGGGGAAGCACGCCATCGGCACTCGGCACGAGGAGGATGTTGCCCGGGGTAATGTCGCGGTGCACGACATCGGCCGTGTGGGCGACATGCACCGCGTCGGCCAGCAGCCGGACCAGCTTCGCGGCAACGTAGGGATCGACGGGACCGGGGTGGCGGGTGAGCCAGTTGTGCAGGCTCTCGCCGCAGAGCTCCTCGGCGATATAGGGAATCCGGTCGTGCTCTCCCACCTCGTAGATCGCGACGACGTTGGGATGGGAAACCCGCGAGGCAATTTTTGCTTCGCGGCGAAACCGCCTCTTCTTGCTCGGATCGACGAGAATCTCCGGCCGGGCGATTTTCAGCGCCTCGTGGCGGATGAGTTTGGTGTTGATCACATGGTAGACCTCGGCGAAGCCCCCCTCGCCGATCTTGCGGACGATCCGGTACTTGCCAAACTTCCGCTCGGCGGAAGGGATCTGCTCCTCTGCGGCCACTCCCCGGAGGAGAAGAATGGTATCGAGCAGTTCCGCCATCTCCGGCGTGATCTTTCCCCCCACATCCTCATCGTCGCCAGAGGAGGAAGCGAGCCCGGCGAGCTGGTCATCGATCGCTGCGAGCCGGACGAGCTCCGCATCGTTGAGCTCCGCGGGGCCGTCGCGGGGGGCGGTGTCGCCCGGTGGCTCACCGTTGCCGACAGAAGCAGCGGGCGGATGAGCCGGCAGGTCATCCGGCAATTGGGGTGGATGCGACATGCAGCGGCAGTGGTTTTCAGGAGCGGGCGCCGGCAGGGGGCCGTGATTCGAGCTCTTTCCGGAAGCACACCAGCGCCCGGCACCACACTTTCCTCACGGCATCCTCAGACCGCCCCATCTTGTGTCCGATCTGGGCGCACGTTTTACCTCCCCAAGTTTTCAAGCGCAGGACCTCGGCATAGTGGTCGGGAAGGCGGGCGAGCGCTGCTTTGACATCGGCTGCGGATTCGCTCTGGATGGCCTGGGCGAGAGGATTGTCTGCAGACGCCGCCGCGATGTTGTCGTCGTCGATCAGCCCTGGCTTCTGAGCAGGCTTCTGCTGCTTCCGCTGCTCGTCGACGGCGTTATGCCTGATAATCGCGCGAACCCAACAGATGAACTCTGCAGTGCAGTTACCTTTGAAGGACGGAAAGCCCTTCCAGATATCGACGGCGCCTTTTTGAACGAGGTCGGAGAGGCAGCACTTTGCCGAGTACGCCTGCCACGTCTCTTGGGCGGCGACGAACTTGAGATAGCCGTAGACGGCACCGAGGAGTTCGTTGAGTGCCTCTGGGCCGCCTCCGCGGGCCGCCTGAATCAGCTTCGAGTATCCGGGCTGCGCCGGGGTCCCAGGGCGATCGCTGTCGAAATCAGACGCGCTCTCTGGTGCCATGCCTCATCCTCCCACGGGTTGCCGAGAGACCCCCGCGGGAGACTACCACATCCCCGTGCCTCCCCGCTGGGATGGGGGGGCAAAAATTTTTTCTTGGGTGCGCGTCCGGTTCGCAGGCCGGCGCTCGCGTTGTCTTCGAGGAAAGCTGTGCGCTGGCACGGCATGGGGTCCAGGGGCTGGCGCATCGCTGCCGTTTGGCAGGCAGTCGCTTCCGCTGGATTCCCAGCAGCTTTTTTTGCAACCGGCATCAACGCCCCCCCAGGGAGTCGTCTTTCGTGGCATCCGCGAAGCAGGAAGCATCTTCACCGACGGAGTCGTGCAGAACGCCTCCTGAATCAGGCCTCCCGAACACACCATGTGACTCGATCTCCTTCTTCGCGGCGGAAGGTGATTGGAAAAAATCCGATGGTTGGAGTCGAATGGTTGTTGAATGATCAGCAAGTCCCCTGCCCCGGAGCCCCCGCATGCTCGCCCCCCTGCTCCACGCTTGGAACCTGAACCTCGGCTACGCAAAGCGCCTCGTGGCCGACATCCCCGACGACAAGATGGCCCTGCAGCCGGCCCCGGAGATGAATCATGCGGCTTGGGTGCTCGGCCATCTGGCCTGCACCGCCGACATGCTCGGGGCCATGGTCGGCGTCAAGCCCGTGTGCCCGCCCGAATGGACCCCCCTGTTCGATTGGAACTCGAGCCCGTCCAGCGATGCCAGCGAATACCCGGCAAAATCAGTCCTGCTGAAGGCCCTCGAAGACGCCCATGCCGGAGTCGCCGCCGCCCTGGCCGGTGTTCCCGAATCGCGCTGGGCTGAATCGACGCCGATCGCAGAGGTCCGCGGGTTTCTACCAACCCTCGGCGACTGCTTTGTGTTCGTCATGGCTGGCCACGAGAACATTCATCTCGGTCAGCTTTCGGCTTGGCGGCGCGTTCAGGGCATGGGGCGGGTTTAGTGCTGATCTCCACGGCGGCTTCCCGTCGGTTCGGACCACGACCGACTCCGACTTCGACCGAGCGGCTCAAACTCCGGCACAGATCCCGGCACAGTCAACGCTCTCCAACGCTCTTCCCGAGCCGTCAGGCCTGCACCAATCCCGCGAAAAACGCCTTCACTCCCCGGAAACAGCGAAACGAACAGTACCCCCGGCAGGGATCGAACCTGCGACCTGAGCTTTAGGAAAGCTCCGCTCTATCCAACTGAGCTACGGGAGCGAAACGCCCGGCGCGGCTTGGCCGCCACGCCCCGACTCCGGTCATCGTACGGCCCCCCACCCCTGCCAACAAGAAGTGTTGTCGACGCCCCGACCAGCCCGAAATCCGGCTGCCAGAGGCCGGACGCGGGCCGCCGGGAGCACCTGTGGGTTGGCCGATTCGGGATGGACGCTGTGGGCTGTCGGGCTGCCGACGGCTGGCTGCGGGCTACGGGAGCAGGGACGAGCGTTTTGTCAGAGCAGCTCCGACAGGATCCGACCGCGGTCAACCAGCGGATGCGGCCGCCCCGTTACGTCCGTCAGCGTCGTCGCCTGCGGATCGATCCCCAGGCAATGCCAGATCGTCGCCGTCACGTCCTTGAATGTCACCGCCCCGCCCAGCGCCGCTCCCCCCCACCGATCCGTCTCGCCAAGGACACGCCCGCCGCGGATCCCGCCCCCCACAAGGAGCGCCGGCGAGACCGCCGGCCAATGATCCCGACCACCATCCTTGTTGATCTTCGGAGTCCGACCAAACTCCCCCCACACCACGACCATCACGTCGTCGAGCATCCCGCGCTCCTCGAGATCGAGGACCAGCCCCGACAGCCCTGCGTCGAGAATCGGCAGCAGCTGCCGCAGACGGGGATAGTTGCCGGCATGCGTGTCGAAGTCGCTTAAAGAGATGCTCACGCACCGGACCCCCGCCTCCACCATCCGCCGGGCAAGGAGAAACTTGAGTACGGCACGCGGCCCGTCGGCGGTCTCGAAAGGAGGCAGCTCCGGCGTCGTCATGGAATAGCGGGCAAGCACGGCCGGCGATTCCGAATCCAGATCGAGCGCCGCCGCCACCCGCCCCGAGGTCAGAATCCCAATCGCTTGATCGTGGAAGCGATCCCCTGCCCCAAGTGAATCCGTCGACGCCACCTGCCGCTTCCAGCCGTCGAGCGATTTCAAAAGTGCCCGGCGATTCCCCAGCCGGTCGACCGAGAGCGAAGGAGAGAGCGAGAGTGATGTGGCGAAGTCGCTCCCCCGGGCCGCAAGCTCCCCCACCATCCCCGGCTCGAGCGGCCGGGCG
>Ga0114978_10003858_pt1 | contig 12226 bp, 9 predicted proteins | sample S_140212_EF_Meta_FD_87027 | JGI IMG/M metagenome (GOLD analysis project Ga0114978, IMG submission 87027) | Freshwater microbial communities from Lake Simoncouche, Canada to study carbon cycling - S_140212_EF_MetaG | ecosystem: Environmental > Aquatic > Freshwater > Lake | place: Lake...
CGGCCGGCACGCCTAGTGCCATCCTAGAAAAACTAGCGAGCGAAGTCGCCAAGATTTCACGCGACCCTGTCATTCAGCAAACCTTTGCCGAGCAAGGCTCAGAAGCAATCAGCAGCACACCAAAAGCCTTTGCCGCCGAAATTGAGGCCGACATCATCAAGTGGACTGACGTCATGAAAAAGAACGGGATCAAGGCCGAGTAAGTCTCTTGTTAAATCACGCCGCTTGTTGAATAATCAGTCAACCACAAAAATCTAAGGGGACAACCATGCAACACGAAACATCACACCATGACGCACCCGCTAGCACAATGAGTTCGAAGGACTTTTGGGCGATTATGTTGCTCGTTTTTGGCCCATCAGCCCTGACACTATGGTGGGTTATTCATCAGTCTTCGTAAATGACTGAGCCTGCGCAAGCAGGCTCATATCAGCGCGATCACAGCCCCAGCGCGTTACTTTGCGAACAAAGAACTCATATTCGCAAAGGCTTTGAACTCAATTGCGTTGCCCGACGGATCCATAAAAAACATGGTGGATTGCTCGCCGACTTCGCCTTTGAAGCGCGTGTAGGGCTCAATCACAAACTTGGTACCGACCGCCTTGAGCTTGGCGGCCATCACTTCCCATTGAGGAATCGACAATACAGCACCAAAGTGACGGACCGGAACTTGATGATCGTCGACAGCGCTGGTTTGCTTATGACCGCACTCGTCGGGCGCCAGATGCGCCACGATTTGGTGCCCATAAAAGTCAAAATCTACCCAATCAGGCGCGCTACGGCCTTCGCCACAGCCTAGCAGCCCAACATAAAACTGACGCGCTTCTTCAATATCGCGCACGGGAAAAGCAAGATGAAAAGGGGGCATCGCAGTCGCTTGGGCAGACATTTAAAACCTCAAATTAAACAAGATTGATCAGACAGACCAGATTGTACAAAACGAATGGCCCTTTTAGCCCCTAAGAGGCAATCAACGAGGCTCGATCAATTTTATAAATCTGGATCGCACGGGCAAAGCCTTTAGGCGTCATTTCTTTAAAGGGATGAACACCCTCAGTCTGTGACAGATTTGAATACGTCTTGATATCTAACAGTATTTCGCCATCTGCCGCTGCGTCGCACAGCCTGGCTGACAGATTACACACGCTGCCAATCGCTGCATAATCAAAGCGCCCTTCGCAGCCCATCATCCCTAAGGTGGCATACCCTCTGGCAATCCCCACGCCAAAACCCAGCTGAAAGCCCATCTTCTTCCAACTCGCTTGCAAATCAATAAACGCGAGCTGCATGTCGGCTGCCAATTGAATCGCCACATCACTTTGCGCTTCGCAAGGGATGGGATCATTAAAAAATATCATGATCCCATCCCCGGCAAAGTGTTCTAACGTGCCATTGTGTTTGCTGATCAAGCGACCCATCTTTCCATGATAGGCACTCAAAATTTTCATGACCTCTTCGGGTTCAGCTGAATCCACTAAAGAAGTAAAGCCTCTTAAATCAATGAACACGACTGAAATCTCGGCGCGATGCGGCTCGAAAAGCGTTCTGCCTCCGTCACGAAACATCTTGTTTGCCACCTGTTCTGGCAAAAACCGTTTTAAACCCGCCAGCTTCTCTAGCTCAGCAACCTGCGTTTGCACCTGTTCGGCCAAAGTCTCTGACAGCTGTTTCAATTCTTCGTTTTTATGTACGAGCCGCTCTTGCAATTCGTTGATGCGTAATAATGACTTTACGCGGGCAAACAGTTCTGCCTGATTAATAGGCTTACACAAAAAATCATCTGCGCCCATCTCGATGGCCTTCACGCGCTCTAGATCGTCTAAGGCGGTGACCATAATGATGGGCAACAGACTCGTCGCCTCATCAGCCCGCAAGCGCTGGCAAACGGTATAGCCCGAGATATCCGGCATCATGACATCAAGCAAAACCAAATCGGGTTTGTTTGCCTGGATTTTTTCTAAGGCCTCTACTCCACCTGCGGCAGTCGAGACAGCAAAGCCATTGCCCTCTAAAAGTGCAGAAAGCAACTTCACATTCATCGCATTATCATCAACAACCAAGATCTGGGCGGGTTGCATCGTCATATTCATCTTATTCAATGCCTCACCAATACTAAATAATTTAACTACTTACACTTAGACGTAATTCAAGTACTCTGCACCCAATCAAAAAAACCTGTCCCGACCAAAAAAACGCATGAAAACAATCTTAATCGTTGAAGACCACGAACTAAACCTCAAACTCATGCAAGAAATTTTGCGCGGTCAAGGCTATCAAACATTGTCAGCACGCTCGGGCGAAGAATGCATGGCATTTTTAGAAACTGTCGTGCCAGACTTGATCTTGATGGACATACACATGCCCGGGATCAGTGGCATTGAAACCTTAATCTTGTTAAAAAAGAAGCTCGCTTTTGCGAATACCCCTGTCATCGCCGTCACGGCTTCAGTCATGCCAAGCGATAAGTTATCGACACTCGAAGCCGGCTTTGATGCCTTCATTGATAAACCGATCGACATTGACACTTTTTTAGCTACCGTTGAAAAGCACCTTAATTTGTCAAATTAATTTGACGGCACCGCAACCGAAAAAACTAACCATTTTGCTGAGGTAAAGAAAAGTAAAAGCGTGAGCCTACCCCGGGTTGCGACTCTACCTTCAACGTACCGCCATGTATTTCAATCAATCTTTTTGAAATCGCCAGGCCTAAGCCCGTGCCTTCTGTCGTGCGGTTCAAAATGTTATCAACCTGTCTAAAGTCATCAAAGATCTCGACAAGCTGATCCTCTGCAATGCCAATTCCAGTATCAATGACTTCAAATTGAATTTCGTCACTGCGTACAAAAACATTTAAGCTAATCACACCGCCAGGGAGTGTGTACTTGATTGCATTGGTCAGTAAGTTGAGAAGCACTTGTCTTAACTTGGTTTTGTCTGCGACACAACGACCCTCACCTTCGACACTAAATTGAATTTTGAGCCCTCCTCTTTCTGCACGTTGCCGCGTCAGGATCAAGGTTGTTTGCACAAAGTCCAACAATTCAAAGGTGCTTGAATCTAGCGCGATCTGACCAGATTCGATCTTGGCCAAATCAAGAACGTCGTTAATGAGCGTCAACAAATGCTTACCTGACGTGTGGATGTCGCCGACGTATTCATGCTGCTTATCATTCAACGGCCCAAACGTGCGTCGGTGCAGCAGTTCTGAAAAACCAATGATGGCATTCAATGGCGTGCGCAGCTCGTGCGACATATTCGCCAGAAACTCTGATTTAAACCGATTCGCACGCTCTAACTGGCTGTGACTCCAGACGAGTGATTTATGTTTTTCGGCAATTTCTTCTGTTCTTTGCTGAACTCTGCGCTCAAGATCTTTATTTTGCGCGTCGACCACCTCTTTCGCCGACAATAGCTCGTCTTGCAATATTTTAACTTCACGAAATTCCTTCAAAATCAGACGGTCTTTTTTCAAAAACTCCCTAATGAAAAAAACTAAAAGACCAAGTCCTAATAGAGCGCCAAACAGACTATAGATTAAAAATCTGCGGTAATTTTGTAGGAAGATATCGCTACCAATTGAGATTGAAGTAAAAAATGGATAGCCATCAACGTATCCAACGGCGGCCATTCTTTTTATTTGCGAATCAGTCGTCTCGGCGAGTTCTGAATCTACCGTTATCAATATCTTCGGCAGACCTCCAGAATCACCGCCAGACAGCCGATTGCGCATCTTTTGATCAACTTTTGAAATGATTTGCTCTTGCAGCGGCCAAGAAGCCATCACCAAGGAATCATCTCGATACAAAGCGATGCGCGCCGAGGACCCAAGATGAGAAACAAGCGCTTTATAAAAGGATGAAAAACTGTCGACCGACATACCGATCAACACCAATCCTAAAAATTCTCCGTTGCGATCATCCAGGCGTTTGGTCAGATAAAAAACCCATGTGTCTGTTCCCCTATTTTTTACTGGTTGGCTATAAAACGTTTGAGAGCCTGCACGGTTTTTATGCCATGAATAATAATCTCGATCGCTTAGATTAATAGGTGGGGGTGGATAGCTTCTTGTGAAATTTAAAACACGCCCATCTTTGGCGACCACGGTGGCAACGTCAATCAAGGGATTGCTATTGATTTTTTGATTCAGTGAACTAAACTCCTGCGCGCGCGTGACATAGGCTTTGAAGTCCTCTTCATTCGTGAATCGCTGACTAACCAATTCAGAATAAATACCCTCAAGCGCTACATTTGCTGAATACAGCGTTTGCTGTGCATGCGCCGTAAGCGAAAGAGATAAGTCTGTTAAGTGCTCAGAATATTGCTTTTCTGCTGTTTGATATTCAAAATAATTCAAAATTCCTGTTAACAACACGGTAATGGCGCCGAGCGTAACCCCTCCTAGCTGAACCAACCAACGGTTACTAATCTTTTTTTCTGAGGCGTACGTGCGAGTGTTCATTCAGATCTGTCGCACGAAGATATTTTCTTTGATGCGTATAGCATTTTCATTTTTTACCATTCAAAAAAGAAGTCAAAATCGGGCCGAGCCCTTTGCATTCAATCAGTTCTCGCTCTTCAAGCTCGTACTGATCCAAGATTGCGTCGCGAACAATGGGCGAAACCTGAATGCGCCCGATCTGCGAAGTCGACTCCATGCGACTCGCCGTATTGACCGTATTGCCCCACAAGTCATACGAAAACTTCGTGTAGCCAATCACGCCCGCGACCACTGGCCCAGAATTCAAGCCAATCCGCATATTCAACTCCATGCTGTGTTGTTGATTAAACGCCTTTAAATCTTCAAACATTCCTAAGGCCATTTCGGCGCAGATATGTGCGTGATCCGAGCGCGGAATCGGTAACCCACCCACCGCCATGTAAGCATCACCAATTGTTTTGATTTTTTCTAAGCCAAGATCCTCGGCGCGGCGATCAAAACGACTGAACAAGTCATTGAGCAAGCGCACAAGCTCCGCCGCAGTGGTTGTCGTAGAAAGTTTAGTGAAGCCCACGAGATCACTGAATAAAATGGTCACTTCAGAATAACTACCCGCAATATTTTTTTCGCCACGCTTTAAGCGATCAGCGATGGGCTTTGGCAAGATATTGAGCATCAACTTTTCAGTTTTTAGTTGCTCAATGTTCAGCAGCTCTTTTTCCTGCTGCAACTCGATGATCCGTTCCCGATTTAAATCTCCCAATCGTTTTTTAGCCAAAGCTGAAAAAACACGCGCACGTAACAGCACTGAATTAAACGGCTTGGGTAAATAATCTTCGGCACCAATCTGGATACATTCAACCGTCCGTTCAAAGTGCTCAGACCCAGAAATAATAATGACCGGCACATGCATTAAGTCAGGATCGGCTTTGATGACTCTGAGCACGCCAATACCATCGAGCTCGGGCATCTCCATATCCAGCAGCATTAAGTCAAAGGGCTCTTTGCGTAGCGCTTCGATTGCTGACATGCCATCGACAGCAGCATCCGTATTCATAATGCCAATCGTATTGAGTTCTCTTTTGAGTACGAGGCGTAGCGAACGACTATCGTCTACGATCAGCACTTTCATGCGCGCTGCGTCTTTGAGCAGTTCATCCGAAAGTTGGTCTAGCGAACTACGGTCAATGATTTCAGTATTTAATTCAGACATATCAGCCTCAATACTTACCTGGGTGACTTGCGATAGACCGAACCTCGGCCGATGCGTAGATTTTGATATTGCGTCGTCTCAGAAAAAATAGATTCAGAAGATCCCAGCATCAAATAGCTTTTTTCGTCGGCAAGCTGCGCATGCATCTTGTTCAGCACTAAGTCGCGGTGTTCACGATTGAAATAAATCAAAACGTTACGAATCAGAATCAGATCAAACTTTGGTAGCAAGCCCCAAGCGTTGATGAGATTTAAGGTACGAAATTCAATAACAGACCTGAGCTGCCTGGATATTTGATAGGCACCTGAAGCGGTCACGGTAAAAAATCGATCGATCTGTTTTTGATTGAGCCCGCGGTTCGTGTCAAGCGCCGAATAAATTCCCTTACGACCCACTTCCAAGGCCGAATCCGAAATATCGGTCGCTAAAATATTCACGCTCCAGCCTCTAAGCTCAGTTTGAAAATCCTCAAGAATCATGGCCAAACTGTAGGGTTCTTGACCTGTCGACGCAGCCGCGCACCAGATATTGAGACGACGTGTATCTTTACGGGCGGCAATAAGTTCGGGCAAGAGCGTTTCGCGAATCATGCCAAACGGGTAATCATCCCGAAAGAAAAAAGTCTCATGCGTAGCCATTGCCTCAAAGGCCTTCCAATGCAGCGGGCCAAGCGCAGTGGCAATTAGGTATTCTAAGAACTTTTCACAATCGGCAAATCCGTTTGCTTTTGCAAGTGGATCAAGCCGAGCACGTATTAAATACTCTTTGGATAAATCTAGCGAGATTCCAACGTTGGGCTCGAGCAGACTACAGAAGGCAAGAAGTAGGCTAGGATTCACTTGGTCGCCGCTGCTTGTGATCGTTTTCGCAAAAGCATCACACTAATTTCAGTATGAATTTCATCAAGCGGCAGTACTTTTTGCGCCAAACCCGCGCGCGCGATCGCACCAGGCATCCCCCAGATCACACTCGTGGCCTCATCTTGCACGATGACTTGACCCCGAGCCTGCACGATCTGCTGCGCGCCCAACAGGCCATCACTGCCCATACCCGTCAAGACAACGGCCAGCAAGCGACTCGCGTAAAGTGTTGCCGCCGAACGAAACAACACATCGACGGCTGGCCGACAAAAGTTTTCAGGTGGCTCTTGATTTAGCTGGATGACAACCCTGCCTCCGATATCTTTCACAACCATATGAAATCCACCCGGGGCCAAATAGCCTTGCCCGGCCACCGCAACTTCACCATGCACCGCTTCTTTAAACGGCATACCGCTGACGCTCGTGAGCTTCTTGGCAAGGGTCTCGGTGAATTGGGGTGGCATATGCTGCACAATAAATACCGGTACAGATAAGGGTTCTTTCCATTGACTAAATAATTGCGCCAAGGCAGCGGGCCCACCGGTCGACACGCCGATGCATATCGCCTCAATTGGCCCTCCCAACAACGGGGTAGCCGACCTGGGCGGGAAGGCTTGAGCCGAACTCGCGGCCGCTAAAGGGCGCGCTACGATCGCGCTTGGCACGGCAACGTCTACAACACTCGGTTTTTCAGCAGGCCTGACGCGCGCTGGTGCGCTAGAACACAGGGCACGTATCTTAGGGATTAGTATCTCTTCGAAGACCTGATTCGCATCGGCCAGATCATTTAAATTAGTTGGCTTGCTCGCGTAGTCGCTTGCGCCCTCCATCAACGCAGTCATGGTGCTTTGCGTACCCGCCTGCGTTAAGGTACTAAACATGATAATCGGCACTGATCGTTCAAATTTTCTGATCTCTCGCAATGCCTCAAGACCGTCCATCACAGGCATTTCGATATCAAGAATAATCAGATCAGGACGCGTCTGACGCACAAATTCAATCGCTGCCGCACCATCTTTAGCAATGCCAATGATCTCGATATCAGCATGTGCAGTCAACGCGTTACGAATAATTCTGCGCATCACTGCCGAGTCATCGACGATTAGCACTTGGATTGGCACTGCAGACAGCTGAGAAGTAAGCGCCATTAAACCTAGGATCCTTTAACTATTATATGAATGAGTCGCGCTACCAAATCGCATAGCGACTTAGTCAATGCTCATGCAAATTGTGAGTGAACGCTAAGCGCTATATTGATCAGCAATCTTAGGAACTATATTTGACTGAAAAAGATCAGCCGCAATTTTTTTTGAATCAACAATCAGCAATAACTTATCTGGTAACTTATGCACACCTAAAATCAACTCTTTAGACTCTTCTGGGAAATTTTTTGGTGGCGGCTCGAAGGTGTCTTCATACAACAAAACAATTTCACCGACATCATCAACCAGGGCAGCAGTGATGAGCCCATTTGAATTCACAACGATACTAATCGAATCGTTACCACGACAGACTGAATTCAAATTGAACCTTGCGTGCATGTTGATGGCCGGCACGATTTCGCCACGCAAGTTCACGATGCCCCGAACGGTCTTTGGGCTTCTAGGTACCGGCGTAATTCTCAAGTCGCGATTAAGCTCAAGCACATCAGACGCGACGATGCCAAAGAAAAATTCGCCCAAATAAAAAGTGATGAACTCTGTCGCTTGCTTCATGAGGTAAACATGTCAATCGTTTGGGGATAAGCATTCGAATTTGGTGGCAGGTTATAAAGCACCATAATTTCTTGTAAATCTAAAATATTGATGATCTGATCACCTCGAATCACACAGCCACGCAGCCCTCGCTGTGGTGGGTCTGAACGAAGAAAACTAGCGGGCGCGTTGGTAATATCTTGAACTTGCCTCACCACCAACCCAATCGGTCGATCGTTATAGTAGTGAACGATCACAGACAACAGCTCATCCTCTTCGTACTGCCTTGTGGTGGCGCCTTGCACATATTGATCTAACGGTATCAATGGCATGATCCCATTGCCATAAGTCACCACATCCCGATCCCCGTTGCGCTGAATCTTCGACGCTGGAATTTTTTCAAGCCGCTCAACATACGACAACTCTACCGCCAGGTTATCCAACCCATTTAAATTAAATAGCAGTATCGAGGTTTCTTTAGCAGCAACCGAATCGCTGAGTTGTTTTTCTGGATTCAGCGCACGTGATTGCAACTTAGCCACCAAGCCTGAATTGGTGGCGATACCATCCACATGCAAAATAAGAGAGACGCGACCATCGCCCAAGATCGTCGCACCTGCAAATTCAGAGATATCTTTCAACCCCTGCCCAAGTGATTTAACAACGACCTCTTGAATATCCAGCACTTCGTCAACCGCCAGACCAAAGAGCACGCCATACGACTGCAAGATCGCAACTTGCAATCCCTGCCCAGGGGCGGGCAACGGAGCATCTAACGTCAATTGTTTTGACAAAAACAGAAGGGGAACCAGCTGCCCCCGCAAACGAAACACTGGTACACCGTAAAAATCTTCTAGCTCGGTTTCGTTGCGCTTTGCATCAAGGTGGATCATCTCAACGATGCTGTTTTGAGGGATCGCATAACGCTCGCCCTGACAGCGCACAAACAACGCGGGCATGATCGCAAGGGTCAAGGGGATCTTCAGACGCATGTTGGTGCCGCGTCCGCGATGACTTTCTACTTCGACACTGCCACCAATATTTGCAATATTTGTTTTGACAACGTCAGCGCCTACGCCACGACCAGAAAGATTCGTTACAACCTTTTTGGTTGAGAACCCAGGCAAAAAGATAAAAGGCAGAAGCTGGCTATCGTTAAACAGGAGCGCATTTTCTTTATCTGCGAGATTTTTTTCGATGACTTTTTCGCGTACTGCTTCGTAATCAATACCGGCGCCATCATCCGCAACCTCAATCACGACCATGCCATTCTCGTGATTCGCACGTAACAAGATACGACCAATTTCGGGCTTGCCGTTTTCTAAGCGCGATGACGGCATTTCAATGCCATGATCCACACAATTTCGAATGATATGGATCAGTGGATCACGTATCGTATCGAGTAGCGTTCGATCAAGCTCTGTGTCTGCACCTTCTTGAATCACCTCTACCTTTTTACCCAATTCAGCTGAAATATCCCGTACGAGTCGAGGGAACTTCATCCACACCTGAGAAATTGGCTCCATCCGCGTCGTCATCATGCGTTCTTGTAACTCACGCGTTAACAAGTCGATACTTCTGACTGCCGATGAAAACACAGGGTCGCGAAATACATTCGCGAAGGGCAACAAGCGATTACGGGCCAGCACCATCTCGCTGGCGACGTTAATGAGCTTATCGAGAACTTCCAAACTTACTTTAACCGGAGCTGCTGCCTGCTCGTTGGGCTTAGCAGAACGGCTCTTTGCCACGTCGATCTCTGTCGAATCCTGATCCGCGTGCTGAGACTCATCGGGATCCGTTGCCAACGGTGCAGCGGGTAAGGTTTGCGTTGCCGGTGGTGCCGCAACAGCCGCTGCAGAGGCTTCTGGTGCAGCCAGGCTAGGCATCGGTGCGATGGCCGGCGAAGGGGTCGGTGCAATGGCGATCGGCGCTGGCACCAAGCCTTGCGAAAGTGCCAGCAAATTACTCACCAGCGCATCGTCGTTTCCTTCTGGTTCAAGGCGGTGCAGGTCGATATTTGTAACAATGTCACGAATGATATCGACTGCTTTGAGCAAGCTACTGGCTTGGTTTGAGTCAAACTGAAGTGTACCTTCACGCAAGGCGCTCATCAGCGACTCTGCTGCATGGGCTAGTTTTTCTAAACGCTTGTAAGCAAACACGCCACTACTACCTTTCAGCGTGTGCATCCCGCGAAAGATATTGCCAATCAACTTAGGATCGTCAGGTTTTAATTCAAGTTGTACAAAGTCCTGATCCAACGCATCGAGAATCTCTCGAGCCTCGAGAATAAACTCTAATACGATTTCCTCGTCCGATTCTTCCATTTTGTTCTCGATCTCGACGTTGAATCTAGACTAGAACTTGAATTTATTGACTAGGCCCTGCAACTCGACCGCAATTTCAGCCAACTGCTGAGAAGCAAGTTTTGAGTTGTTCGCACCTTCTGTGGTGTTTTGTGCCGTTTCAGACACATAGACGATATTCGAGGCGATATTGGCGCTGCTACTTGCCGCGGCGGTGACGTTACGACCCATTTCGCCAGTTGTTGCAGCCTGCTCTTCAACAGCGCTTGCGATCATGCCAGAGATATCGTTGATTCTATTGATGACGCTGGTAATTTCTACGATCGCACTCACGGCCTCTTTGGTATTGCCTTGAATCGAACTGATGTTGCCACCAATTTCTTCAGTGGCCTTTGCGGTTTGACGTGCAAGCTCTTTAACTTCATTCGCAACCACCGCAAAACCTTTACCTAACTCACCCGCACGAGCTGCTTCAATCGTCGCATTCAACGCCAACAAGTTCGTTTGTTCTGCGATGCTTGAGATCATCTTGAGAACGTTACCGATTTCAAGACTGCTGCTATCCAACTTGGCCATGGTGGCGCTGGCCTGCTGAGCGAGTGACACCGCCTGCGTGGCAATCGTTGAGGCCTGCACTGCGTTAATCGATATTTCGCGGATGGTTGCGCTCATCTCTTCGACACTTGCTGCAACGGCCTGTGTGTTGCTGCTGACTTCACCCGCAGCATTCGACACCGCTTTGGCTTGCGCAGAGGTTTCTTCTGCATTCGAGCTCATCTGTGTGCTCACTGCCGCCAACTCTTCAGAAGACGAGGCAAGTGTCCCAGCGTTTTTTGAAATCGCCACAAAGGATTGGCGCGCCGTGTCAATCAAGCGGTTAACTTGTTTGCTGATATCTAAAAAGAAACCTTCTTTGTTTTCAAGCGGCACTGCAGCCGTAAAGTCGCCGGCTGCTGCAAGCGAAATAATTCCACCAATCTCTTCAGTCGTTTGTTGCGCTTTAATATTATTTGCTTTAACCGTCGCGGCCACCGCTGCGCCCGCCTGCAAACTTGCCTGAAGCTTAAGCACATCGTTTGCTATGAGACCGATTTCATTTTTGAAATTGGTATAGGGAACATGGGTCTCGAGTTTCTCTGCTCCTAAGTCGTTTAAAGAAGCTGACAAACCGGCGATGGGATTTTTAATTGAGCGAGTGATGACAATACCCAGAATCACACTCAACAACACACCGATCGCGAGGCCGACCCAGATCGTCAGAATCAACATACCAGATAGCTCGACGTTCGCCTCATAGTTGATACGCGCGCCATCTGTTTTAGCGGCAGCGACTTCAGCAAAATTTTTAACTGTTTGAGCGAGCATTGTTTGATATTCTTTGCCGGCCACCAATTGGTATGACTTGGCCGCTCCGTCATCACCCTGACTGACTTTAATAATGTTGTCGACGCTTTTAAACCACAGACCTAGCTGATCTTCCGCTGCCGCTAGTTTCGCTTTTATTTCAGGGCGTATGATCGTGCCTTTAATCCCTTCTAAATTCGTAAACATCCCTTTTTTAACGCCATCGATTGCCGCCGCCGCCTCTGCTGCAGCAGTGGAATCTTGCATACTTCTCGCGAGCAATGATCGGTTCAAAATACGCCCGATCGCGTTCACATCACGATTGACCTGCCGGATCAGAGATACCCCGATCAGGTCTTTCTTATAAA
>Ga0114978_10003861_pt1 | contig 12219 bp, 11 predicted proteins | sample S_140212_EF_Meta_FD_87027 | JGI IMG/M metagenome (GOLD analysis project Ga0114978, IMG submission 87027) | Freshwater microbial communities from Lake Simoncouche, Canada to study carbon cycling - S_140212_EF_MetaG | ecosystem: Environmental > Aquatic > Freshwater > Lake | place: Lake...
CATCGATGCGCCCGGCTCGTCGAGCGCCAATCTGAAATCGCTCGGCCACACCCGCTGCCCCCGGCCGATCTTCCCGCTCGACGCGCCCGTTCCCTTCAACCCGATCGCAACCCTTTTCACCCGACGCTGAAACCGGAGACAGACCCCGATGAAGATTCGCGACGTTCGCTGCGCTGGCCTCCGTGGCGCGACTCCCGAAGGGGGCTGGAGCGTGGAGCTCAAGCCCGAGGACTGTGTCCACACGCTCGTCGTCGTTCACACCGACTCTGGCCTCATCGGCCTGGGGAGCGTGTTCACCAACGACGATGTCGTGCGCGCTGCGATCGCGCTGCTTGAGCCGCTGTGGCGTGGTGAGAATGCCCTCGAGCCACAGCGCGTCACTGAAAAGCTCCATCAGAACACCTTCTGGACCGGCCGCGGTGGCTCGCTCACGCATGCGATCAGCGGGATCGACATCGCGCTTTGGGATCTCTTCGGCCAGGCGACGGGGCAGCCGGTGGGGAGGCTGCTGGGGGGCCGCTACCGGGAGCGCGTCGCCCCCTATGCCTCGCTGCTCATGGAAGAGCCAGCGAAGATGCGCGACCGTCTCTTGGCGGTGAAGGCCGAGGGCTTCCGGGCCTTCAAGATCGGCTGGGGGCCGTTTGGACGCGTCAGCCGAAAGATGGACGAAACAATCGTGCGGGCGGCGCGCGAGGCGGTCGGCCCCGACTGCAAGCTCATGGTCGACGCCGGTGGCAGCGATGCCCATTGGGCCAACGGCTACAAGTGGGCGATCAACGCCGCGCGGATGCTCGCCGACTATTCAGTCGACTGGTTCGAGGAAGCGCTGCGGCCCGATGCGCTCGACGACTTCGTCCTCCTCCGGGAACACTCGCCAGTGCCGATTGCCGGCGGCGAGGTTCTCACGCGCCGGCAATCGTTCCTGCCGTTTCTCGCCGCGCGGGCCTTCGACATCGTCCAGCCCGACGTCACGAAAGTCGGCGGGATCAGCGAGGAGGCACAGATCGCCCGGATGGCCTGGGATCACGGCGTGAAGTTCATTCCCCACGGTTGGAACACGGCCGTCGGCTTGGCGGCCGATCTGCAACTCGCCAGCGCCTTCCCCGATACCGACCTCGTCGAATACCTGACAGGCTCCCCGTTCATCGACGAAATCACGCAGGGGGGCTGGAAGCTCGACGCCGACGGCATGCTTCCAATTCCCACTCTCCCCGGCCTCGGGCTCACGCTCGACCACGACGCGGTGAAAAAGTACACCCGCGGCGAGGAGCTCTTCTGAGGCCGGCTCGCTTCCTCCGGATAGACCCGTGAAGTCGCTGAGCACCCCGGCCGCTTCGATCGAGCGATCGAGACTTCACGCCCTTCAATTGCGTCCAGGGGCCGTGGCGGCAATAATGGACCTCATCATCCGCTTTGCCGTGGATGGCGGGGCGGATCCTCTCCGTGGCAAAGCGAAGGGGAGCCTCCACCATGCCTGCTTCTCCTTTTGATTTCCGGGGCGACCTTGCTGTCACAGACCGTGGAATATGCCCTCAGGGCCGCGACCTATCTGGCAAGCTCGCCGGACAAGCCGCGCACCGTCGATCAGATCGCCGAGGCGACGCTCGTCCCGGTGGCGTATCTCGCGAAAGTGATGCAAGCCCTCGTCCGGGGCGGCATCGTCACCAGCCGGCGCGGCGTGGGGGGAGGCTTCATGCTCGTCCGCTCGCCCCGGGAGCTGCGGATCCTGGAGATCGTTCAGGCGGTCGATCCGATCCAGCGGATCACCACCTGCCCGCTCGGTCTGGCGAGCCACGGCACGCATCTCTGCCCGCTCCACCGTCGCCTCGACAACGCGCTTGCTGCCATGGAGGACGCCTTCTCGACGACGACGCTGGCCGAAGTGCTCGCCGAGCCTTCGTCGAGCGTGCCGCTGTGCGGCTTCCCCGGAGGCAAGCCGGCCAAGTCGCGGTGAGGACGCTTGTGTCCCTGGCGCTGTCTGTTACTTTTGCGCTCTCGATGAGCTTCGCCGCGGCAGAAGACGACTTCGAACTCGCTCCAATTCTCTATTCCGCCTCAACCCCTGACAACCCTGTCTCCCGTCTCCAGACCCGCCTCGATTCAGGCGCGACGACCCTCACGTGGGACGACTCAGTCGGCCGGCTGACAAGTGTCCTTGCCGCGCTCGAGGTGCCGACGTCGAGCCAGACACTCGTCTTCTCCAAGACGAGTCTCCAGCAGACGCGGATCAGCCCGCGCAACCCCCGCGCCCTCTACTTCAACGACGACGTCTACGTCGGCTACGTGCGGACGGGGGAAGTGGTGGAGGTGTCGGTGGCTGATCCCGCGCTGGGGACGGTCTTCTATTCGATGGAGCAGATGCCGGGGGAGCGGCCCCGCTTCGAACGCCGCACCGAAGACTGCCTCCTCTGCCATGGAGGCTCGCAGACCCGCGGAGTCCCCGGCCATATCGTCCGCTCGGTCTATCCGTCGCCCAGCGGCCAGCCGATCTTCTCCGCCGGATCGCACCGGGTCGACGATTCGACGACTCTCGCCGACCGCTGGGGGGGCTGGTATGTGACCGGCCGTCACGGCGCGCAGCGACACCTCGGCAACGTCACCTACCCAGACCGACCGGCGACCGCCGCTGACCCCGATCCTTCAGGCCTCAACGTCACCGATCTCGCCGGCCGTTTCGGCACGAAGGGCTACCTCACCGCCGACAGCGATCTGGTGGCGCTGTCGGTACTCGCCCATCAGGCTTCCGCCCACAACGCCCTGACGCGGGCCTCGTTCGATGTCAGGGCGGCCCTCCACCGCGAGGCGGCGCTCAACCGCGATCTCGAACAAGCTCCTGACTACCGCTGGCCGAGCACGAACACCGTCCTCGATGGCGCCGCCAAGGCGCTCGTGGAATGCTTCCTGTTCTGCGACGAAGCGCCGCTCGCCGGGCCAATCGAGGGAACGACGACGTTCGCGACCGACTTCGCCACCCGCGGGCCGACCGATGCCGCGGGGCGTTCGCTGCGGCAATTCGACCTCGAGCGGCGTCTGTTCCGCCATCCCTGCAGCTTCCTCGTCTATTCCGCGAGCTTCGACGCCCTCCCCGCCGAGCTCCGCGCCCGGTTTTGGGCCCGGATCAGTGCGGTGCTCACCACCGCCGACCCCGGCCCGCGCTTCGCGCACCTCTCGACCGAGGACCGCCGCGCGATCCGCGCGATCCTCGTCGCCACGAAGCCCGACGCGGTCGCCCACTGGGGGCCGGCCGACTGATCTTTCGGCAAGCTGGCGATCGCGGGCTGGCTGACCCAAGTCGCGCACCGGCACGGCATCCCGCCGGGGTTTGGGTACGATGGTCGGCCGGAAGGAGCAGAGGGGGCGTGGTGCCCCAGGCGCCTCCGTGCCGGAGGGGGCCACTGCGGCGCTGGCCCCACAGCCATGCGACAGACAACGCTCATCGCGCTTTTCCCCCTCGTGCTCGCGATCCTCCTCGCCGGCTGCGCCGGGCGCGGCGAACCATCCCGGAAGCCGGAGGCGCGAAAGTCGGAGGGCGACCCTGGCAACGCCGCAGCCGCCCCGTGGTTTGTCGAGCACGCCCTCGAGGCGGGGCTCGACAGCGTCAATGATCCCGGTCCTGAAGGATCGTTTTTCATGCCGCAGAGCATGGGGAACGGCGCGGCGCTGATCGACTTCGACCAGGACGGCCGGCTCGATCTCTACCTCCTCAACGGCGCCGGGCCGGCTTCGACCTCGGTCAATCGTCTCTGGCACCAGGAGGCGGACGGACGGTTTCGCGATGTTTCGGCCGGGTCTGGGGTCGACGTGGCCGGCTTCGGCTCAGGGGTGGCCGTCGGTGACGTCACCAACGATGGGCTCCCCGACCTGTTCGTGAGCGAATACGGCGGCCTGCGGCTGTTCGTCAACGATGGCGGCGGCCGGTTCCACGATGCAACTGCCGACAGCGGCCTGGCAGGACGAGGTTGGGGAAGCTCGTCGAGCTTCGTCGATTACGACCGCGACGGCTGGCTCGATCTCGTCGTCGTCAACTACGTCGTCTACGACGCCGGCTCCATCTGCTACGCGCAGGACGGCACCCGTGATTTCTGCGCGCCGGCCGAGTTTCCCTCCGCGTCGGCGACCCTGTTCCGAAACACTGGCCGAGGCCCCACGCCCCACTTCGAGGACGTCAGCGCCACAAGTGGCCTCGCAGCGCTCCCCGGCGCCGGCCTCGGCGTGCTCTGTGCCGACTTCGACGGCGATGGCTGGGACGACATCTTCGTCGCCAACGACCAACAACCGAACCGGCTGTGGATCAACCGCCACGACGGCACGTTCGTCGACGAGGCGGTCCTCCGCGGCGTCGCGTTGACGGTCATTGGAGCCACCGCCGCGAACATGGGGGTGGCGTGGGGGGATGTCGACGCCGATGGCCTCTCCGACCTGTTCGTCACCCATCTCGAAATGGAGACCCACACCCTCTGGAAGCAAGGGCCGCGGGGAGCCTTCCTCGACCAGAGCGCCGCGGCCGGCCTCGTCGGCGCCGAGCGCTCGACCGGCTTCGGAACGGTGCTCGCCGATTTCGATCTCGATGGCGACCTCGATCTCGCCTGGGTCAACGGCCGCGTCTTCTCAGGCCCCCCCGCGCCTGCCGGAGCGGTGCCACCGTTCTGGCTTCGCTACGCCCAGCCCAACGCGCTTGCCGAAAACGACGGCACGGGGCGATTCCGGTCGGTCGCCGCCACCAACGGCGCCTTCTGCGGGAGGCCCAACGTCGCCCGCCCCCTCTGCGCGGGCGACATCGACAACGACGGCGATGTCGACCTCATCGCCGGCACCACCGCCGGCCAGGTGCTGCTCCTCGAGAACGTCGCCCCGCGCCGCGGCCACTGGCTCACCGTCCGCGCGCTCGACCCAGCGCTGCAACGCGACGCCATCGGCGCCGTGGTGACGGTCACCGCCGGCGGGAAAACTTGGCAGCGCCACCTCCAGCCTGGCTCGAGCTATTTGAGCAGCCACGATCCCCGGGCCCACTTCGGGATCGGCGAGACAGAGACGATCGACACGCTCGAGGTCTTGTGGCCGGACGGCACGCGCGAACGCTTCCCCGGCGGCAACGCCGACCGGGCGCTCGTCGTCCGCCGCGGGGAGGGCGCTTCCCCATGAGCCGCCGACACTCGGACCGGTCTCGGGCCCCCGCCTCCGCCGTCCCCGCGGGCAGCGCCACCCCTCCCGACAGTGCCGGTCCGCCGACCGTCCCCCGCCCGGCTTCCGCTTCGCTTTCCTTGTCGGCGCGGATTCAATCGCTCCCCTGGTGGCTGCAGCTTGTCAGCTGCGGCTTGGTGGTCGCCATCGGCGCCGCCGCGTGGATGTGGGTGAGTGCTCCCCCGATTCCTCGCCCCGATCTTGCTGGTGCCGATCCGCTCGTCGTGCTGGCGATCGACGATGCGGAGGTGCGGGTGCGGATGACGCCGGAATCGGCGGCGGCGTGGGGCGATTTGGGTCTCGTTCTCTACGCGCAGTCCTATGGCCAGGAGGCGGTCGAGTGTTTCCGTCGGGCGACGGCGCTCGACGAGCGCACCTGGCGGTGGCCCTTCTTCGCGGCGGCAGCCAGCTCCCACCTCGCTCCCGCAGACGGCGTGACGCTCATGGAGGAGGCGATCCAACGCGATCCAAAAGCCGTCTGGCCCCGCTTGCTGCGCGCGGAGTGGCTCGTGACACTCGGCCGCGGGGACGAGGCCCGGGCCGACTACGAATCGCTGTTGGCGGTTTCCCCAGAGCATGCCCGGGCACGCCTCGGCCTGGCCCGGCTCCTCCTCGCTTCCGGCGATGCCGACGGGGCCCTGGCGGCCCTGGGCACGGCGCTCGATCATCCCTCCACCCGCCGGGCCGCCCGGCAGTTTGCCGCGCAGGTCGCCGCCCGGCAGGGAAAGCGCGACGAGGCCGAACGCCTCCTGACCGCCGCCGCGGCCCTCCCCGCCGACACCCCCTGGCCTGAGGATCCGCTCGCCGCGGAATTGCCTCTGCGGCGGGTGGGGAAGCGGAGTCGGATCAAGCTCGTGTCGCAGATGGAGTCGGCAGGGGCGGTTGCGGAAGCCGACGTGCTCACGCGCCGCATCGAGGAGGAGAATCCGGATATCTATCTGTTCGTCGAAGGGCGGCTCCAACTCCAGAAGGGAGACGCGGCCGCCGCCGAGAAGGCCTTCCGCCGGGCGGTGGAGTACGACCCGCGGGCGGTGGAGATCCGCTTTCAACTCGGCCGGGCCATCGCCCTCCAAGGGCGTCATGCCGAGGCGGCGGACGTTTTCCGGGAGCTGCTCGATCTCGAGCCCGGCTACGGCCCGGGATGGCTTGAATTGGGACGTTGCCTGATTCAAAGTGACCGGGTGACGGCCCTGGCGGCACTCGAATCGGCCGTCGCCTACATGCCTGCCTCGGACGAGGCCCGGCAAGAACTTGCTCGAGTTCGGAGGGGTGCCCATCAGGAGGATCAGGCCCCACCCGCCGTTCAGGAGCCACCGCGCCCTTGAAGCCCTTCAGCCAACCCGTCGCGCAGCGAATCCTCGTCAGGGACCAGGCGGTCTGGCTCACGGCTTGGGTGGCGTTCCTCATGATCCTGTTCCTCCTGCCCACGCTGCTCCTCGCGCGAACGCAGTGGAAATCTCGGCATTTGGAAATGCAGGCCTGGGAAGCGATGCTCGACCCGGCCATTCCCGATCCCGGCTACGAAACAGCCGATGACGTCCCCACGGACCGCGCCCGACGAGTGACGATCGGGTTCTACCTGGAGAGCATCGACGGAATCTCTCTCCACGACAGCCAATGGAAGGGGGTTCTCGATATCTGGTGCCGTTGGAAGGACGATCCCGATGCCCCCGGAGGGGCTGACTTCGACCCCTTCGAGCATCTCATCGCCGTCAATGGGTCGATCGGAGGATGCTCCATGAGATTCACAGCGGCGGCGAACACTACGTCCAGCAGCGCTGCTCGCTTGAATGCACGAAGGCTTTCCAGGTCGTAAACTTCCCCCTCGATCGCCATCTCGTTCTGGCGTCATTCGAGAATTCCGATCTCCCCAGGCAGGACCTGCTCTTTGTCGCCGACCAGGAGTCGAGCGCCGTCAGCCGGCGAGTGGCCATGTCGGGATACCGGATGGCGAGCTTTCATACGATTGAGAATCCCCACAGCTACCAGACCAGCCGCGGTCTGCCCGGCGTCTTGCCTACCGAACGTGGAACCTTCTCCCAGCCACGGTTCGCGATCGTCATCGAACGCGACGGCTGGGGCCTGTTCGTCAAAATGTTCCAGGCGCTGTTCGTCGCGGTGGCGGTCGCCCTCCTGGCCTGCTTCATCAAACCGACCCACGTCGACCCTCGGTTCGGGCTCGGGGTCGGGGCACTGTTCGCCGCCGTGGCCAATGCCTACCTCGTCGGGAGTTACGTCCCGGAGACGAGCGAATTCTCCCTGGCAGACGTCGTCAATCTGCTGGGGATCGGGACAATTCTCGTTTCCCTGACGCAGTCGACGATCTCGCTTTGGTTGTACGACTCGTTCGACAACCGCACCTTCTCACGCCGCTTCGACTGGGTGTCGTTCTGGACGATCCTGACGGCCTTCCTCGCCGCGCTCGCTCTCTGCCTGGCCGGGGCGGTGAGCCGAAGCTAGGCCGAAAGGATCGGGGATCGGGCTGCTCGCCCGGACAACGGCGTCGTCAGCGCCCCTCGTCGGACGAGGAACGACGACGCGGACGGCGTTCGAGGGGAATGAGGACGGTGGCGTCGATGTCGTCCTCGAAGGGATCGAAATCGCCGTCGAAAGGTCCGAAAACCCGTGGGCCCTGAGTGCTGGGGTGCATGTTCGCCGATGGGGGTGGGGGAAAAGGGACCCCTCCAATCAACCCAGGCGACGGGACGGAATCAAATATCCCCCTCTGCGGCCAAAAAACTCAGGTTTTCCCCCGTCCTCGAGCGCAAAACCCGGCCCGGACAGAACCCTTCTTTCAGGGGGGCCGTCTCTGTGGCTTGAGGCCGGGGAGGACGACGCTCCAAGGGAGCGGGAGCAACCGCTCAAGGCCTCGATGATCCCCTATACTCATTCTCCTTTCCGGTTTCCGACACCCGATCACCCAACGACGCCATGGCCAGCACCACCGCACCCACCATCCCGCAGGATCCCTGGTTCCAAGACCGCTTCGCCGCCCGTATCGGGGGAGCCCAGTACGGCAAGGGGAACGAGATCTACAAGTTCGAGCTCATCAAGCGGGCCAAGCGGAAGGCGATCGCCGACCATCCAGAGCGGCGGATGCTCGACTTCGGGATCGGCGAGAACGACGAGATGGCCCCGGAGGTCGTCCGGGCGGTGATGCACAAGGAGATCGACCGCCCCGAGAACCGCGGCTATGCCGACAACGGCATCGCGGAGTACAAGGAGGCCGTCGCGGCCTTCATGCGGCGGGAGTTCGGCGTCACGCTCGACCCCGTCACCGAAGTCAACCATTGCATCGGCTCGAAGACCGCCTACGCGATGCTTCCTGCGGCCTTCATCGACCCGGGTGACGTCACGCTCATGACCGTCCCCGGCTATCCGGTCGCCGGCACCGCCACGCGCTGGTTCGGCGGCACGGTCCACCGGCTGCCGCTGGTTGCCGAGAACGACTTCTTTCCTGATCTCGACGGCATCCCGGCCGACGTTCTCGCCCGAACGAAACTCCTCGTCCTCTGCTACCCCAACAGCCCCACCGGCAAGGCGGCAACCCGCGATTTCTATGCCCGCGTCGTCGACTGGGCCCACAAGCACCGGGTGATCGTCGTCCAAGACGCGGCCCACATCATGCTCTCCTACGATCAGGAGCCGCTGTCGTTCCTGTCGGTCGATGGAGCGAAGGAGGTGGGGGTGGAAGTCCACTCGATGTCGAAGGGCTTCCACATGATCGGCTGGCGGCTCGGCTGGGTGTGCGGCCACGAGCGGATCGTCCGCGCCTTCTCCGACGTGAAGGACAACTGCGATTCGGGGCAGTTCATGGCGATCCAGAAGGCCGCCGCCGCGGCGCTCGCCGATCCGGCCATCCCCCGGCAGGTCCGCGAAAAATACCGGCGTCGCCTCGAGAAGCTCGTCAGCGTGCTCCGCTCCGTCGGCTTCGATTGCCAGGTTCCCGGCGGCACCTACTTCCTCTACACGAAGTCGCCGAAGGGGGCGGGCGACCGGACGTTTGGCAGCGCCCACGAGGCGAGCCAGTGCCGCATCCACGTTCTCTCGATGTCGACCGTGCCGTGGGACGCCTGCGGCGCCTACCTCCGCTTCAGCGTCACCTACGAGGCCGCCGACGAGGAGGCCGAGGATGACCTGATGGCCGAAACTCATGCCCGCCTCACGCGCTCCCGCCTCAAGTTCTGAAACCGTCGCCGAATTGTTCCGGAGCATCCCATGCCTGCCTCGTTTTCCCGGCTCCTTTTCATCGCCCTCGTCGTCTCGCTGGTCGCCGGCTGCGGCACGAAGAGCGCGAAGAAGGGAGGGGGGATGACTGTCCAGCAACGCCTCGAGAAGGCGGAAAAGGAATCGACCCCCGACAAGCAGGCGGCCGGCTACCTCCGCGCGGCCCGGGCCCAACTCGCCTCCGGCGACACCTCCGGCGCCCGCGACTCGGCTCGCACCGCCTTCGACCGGCTCAAAGGGGAAGGGGACGCAAGCGCCTACGCGCCACGGCTGATCGACGCGGCCGCGTTCCTCGCAGAGATCGGTGACAAGAAGGCCGCGAAGGACGCGATCCTCCTCGCTGCCGAGCGCTCCGCCGGCGTGGCCGACGCCGTCCGCCGCACGAAGATCCTCGCCGACGCCGGCGCCATCGCCGGTGAGAAGCTCAAGGGGATCGGCGACGCGGTGCTCGCCAAGGAGCTCCTCACCCAGGCCAGCGCCATGGCCGACACCGCCGAGGAGCGCTTCCGCGCCGAAGCGCTCGCCGCCGTGGCCTTGGGCTGCACCCGCGCCGGCCAGGCCGAGACGGCCGCAGCGCTCGTCGACAGGCTCGAGGAGAGCGCCAAGGCCCTCGAGGAGCCGCGGGCGAAGGCGGAAGCCCTCGCCGCCGCTGCGAATGTCCGCTCCGAGACGGGGAAGAAGGAGGACGCCAAGGCGCTGCTGACCGAGGCCGCTACCGCCGCCAAATCGATCGACCGGGCCGAAGGGCGGGCCTACGCCCTCCTCGCCGTTGCCAACGCCACGGCCGCCTGCGGCGACAAGAAGCAGGCCCTCAGCCTTCTCCAAGAGGCCGACAAGGCAGCCAACAAGGTCTCCGATCCGTCGCAGCAGAAGATGACGATGGACAAGGTGCGGACGGCGATTGCCGAAATCGAGAAGTGAGCCCCTTTGAGCCTCTTTAGGTTCGGCTGCGGATCGACTCAACGAGTGTCCGAGCCGTCTCCATCGGCAGAACCATGTGCAACCGGTCATCCTTGAGGCTACGGAAGCCAAAATGCCCGTAGAACGACCTCGCCGAGTCGTCCTTGGCATCGACCTCGATCGCGGCTGCAGCAATCGTGTCGGCTCCGGTCACGGCAATGCGTAGGGCGTGAACGAGCAGGACGCCGCCGATCCCTTGCCCTTGCCAGCCGCGATCGACTGCCAGCCGTCCCAAGAGCGTGGTTGGCAGCGGCATCCTCGCGGGAAGTCGTCCCGGCTCGGGCAGCACACTGACCTGCAGCCTGCCTGCGGCGAGCGTGAAGTAGCCAGCAATCGTGCCGCTGTCCGTCGCGAGGACGTATCCGCGGGTCAAATCCCTGCGGCCGTGTTGCCCAAGACTCGTGCGGAGATACGCATTGAGTTCAGCAACCCCACAGTCGAACTGGCGCCGGTCATGTTTCCTCTTGTCGAACGGCTCCAGCCGGAGCGGCTCATTCACGATCCATCGCCCGCAGACGCTTCGCCGCCTTCTTGAGCGCCGCATTCGGGGCCGGGGGCTTCCGCAGCATGCCTAGGAGAATGTCGCTATCGCGGTCGGAAAGCTCGCGGGTCTGAATGCGGTCGATCGTCCGGTCGGCAGCAATCTCAAGCATGCCGTTGATAAAACTTGTGACGGTCATGCCCCGCAGCGCAGCCGCCCGGGCAATCTTTGTCTTCAACGGTTGCGGCTGCCGGATCGTGATCTTGCTGTAGCGGACGGTGCTCATCGCCGAAACCTTTCCTGAGATTGCCGCGGGCCAGGGCTATTCTTATGATACGGCATTATGCCGTACTTTACTTGAGCGTGGCAAAGGCACGCCCGCCAGCCCGGTCGCGGCGACATTTCGGTCTCCCGCGGCGGCCAGGGCGAAAAAAGACACCCGTCGGGCCGACGGCGCGACGCGTCAGCGGCCGCGCGGTTTGTCGGGCTTTTGCTTGGCTGCGGTGACGGTCTTGAGGGCGGCCAAGGCAAGAACGCGGGCCTCGGCGTGGTCGACGATTTTCTTCGGATAGGTCTGGCCGAGGGTGATGCCGGCCCGGGCAAGCGTCGACTTGTCGGCATCCCCGGGGGCGTGGATGTCGGCGGCCGGCAGATCTTTGAGTTGAGGAACAAACCTCCGCACGTAGGCTCCGTCGGGATCGAAGCGTTCCCCCTGGCTCTGCGGGTTGAAGATCCGGAAGTAGGGGGCGGCGTCGGCGCCGCACCCGCCGGCCCACTGCCAGCCGAGGGTGTTGGCGGCGAGATTCGCATCGACAAGCGTGTCCCAAAACCACCGCGCTCCCGTAAGCCAGCTGACGCGCAGATCCTTGACGAGGAAGCTCGCCACGATCATCCGCACCCGGTTGTGCATCCAGCCGGTCTGCCACAGCTGCCGCATCCCGGCATCGACGACCGGGTAGCCGGTCTGCCCGCGCTGCCAGGCCCGCAGGCCGGCCGAATCGTCCACCCAGGGGAAGCGCTCGTAGTCGCTCCGTAACGGCCTCTCTGCGGTATGCGGAAAGTGGTAGAGGAGATGGGTGGCAAACTCGCGCCAGCCGAGCTCCCGGAGATACGTCTCGGCGCCGCCGCGCTCGATCTGCGCCGCCGGCCGGCCGCCGACGGCAGCGCGCACCGCATGCCACACGCGCCGCGGCGAAATCTCGCCGAAGTGGAGGTGAGGGCTCAGGGCACTCGTGCCGTCGTGGTCGGGGCGGTCGCGCTCGGTGTCGTATCGCTCGACGTGCTCGAGGAAGCGGTCGAGCCGGTCAGCCGCCGCGGCCTCGCCGGGCGTCCACCGCTCGCGCATCTCCGCCGCCCAGTCGACCGCTGGC